>Ga0193729_1000132_pt1 | contig 34995 bp, 34 predicted proteins | sample U1c2metaG_FD_143036 | JGI IMG/M metagenome (GOLD analysis project Ga0193729, IMG submission 143036) | Soil microbial communities from a riparian zone of the East river system, Colorado, United States - U1c2 | ecosystem: Environmental > Terrestrial > Soil > Riparian zone | place: USA: East River...
TTCATCTCGCTCAAGCGGAATGCCGAGTAGCGGAATTCTCACCGCCGCCGCGATTAAAATTAGACCGGCAACGACGAGAATTGTTTGTCTTGCAGACGGACGCGGTCGCAAGCCGGTTGCGCTTTCGATCACCTCGAGCGCGACGTCACACTGAGCGGCTCGGCCGTTTCCAGATTCTTGATGACCGTGCTGAGGTAGACGGACTGTGGATAAAAAGCCTTATATTTCGTGATTTCGGCGCGGTTCAAGACTTTGAAGCCGTAGCGCTCGAACATTTGTTCGCCGCGCCGGCTTTCGAAGGTCACGATCTGTCCGTAAACGCGCTTTTCGCCGCAGCGATACAGGTAACTGAGGTACGCACTCATCAGGGCACGCGTGGTCGACATTTTTCGCGCGTCGGGAAGAAGATTGATGTGAAAATGTGGAACGCGCCGTGGCGCGGCCGGCACTTCGCGCGGGCCGTGAACCAGCACCCACCGGACAAAACGACGCGAGCTGGTGTTATAAAGAAAGTAGCGAGTGAGCGCTTTCACGAAGAGCGAAACGTTTTGCCAGAATGAATAGAGCTGATTCTTAATTGGCTTGCGGGATCCAAGCAGATAACCGCGGATCTGGCCGTCGATCTCGACCACGAAGGACGATTCCGGTTCCCAATCTGTGTAATAAGTAGTGAGAAAGTCCGCGAACAATTGTCGATCTTCGTAAACGGGATCGATTGGCATTCCGAGAAATCCGGTCTGACAGCAGAGCTTCCGGACGGCGTCGCGGTCCGTTTTCCGATAACTGCGGATAGTAAATAGCTTCTCGGCGCTCATGCGGTGGGGTTTCCTTTGTAGTTTGCACAGACCTCGCGGTAAATGCAAAAAAGCCGCTCGAAGACCCGCGGCCAGGCATGCAACTGCGCGGCGCGCTCAGCCGCCTCTTTTGCCAAGCGCGATAACTTCTTTTTGCTCATCTGTTCGATCGCTTCCGCGAGCGCTTCGGCGGTGTTTTCATGCGCCCAATCTCTTTGGTCATGAAAAATGAGGTCGTCCATGGCACTGCCGCGAATGCCGGCCACCGGCGTTCCGCAGGCCTGACTTTCCAGCGCAACCAACCCAAATGTTTCCTGGACACCCGGATGAACAAAAAGATCAGCCGCGCGATAATACTGAGCGAGCTCGCGCGGCTCAGCACAATATCGGATCCAGGAAACATTTTTGCATCGTGCTTGCAGTTTACGGAGCTGATTTCGTTGCGAGCCATCGCCAATCGCGAGCAAATGAAACTCGTTCGGTCGGCGCCGCTGCAAAACCTCGAAGGCACGAAATAATTTAGCGGTGTTCTTTTCCTTTGCCAGACGACCAACGTAGAGGAGAAGTTTTCGATTTGAATCAACCCCGAGCGATTCTCGCGCCACTTCCCCATTGGATTTGTCCGGATGAAAGGTCTCGATTTTAACGCCCAGGCTGAGGACGCGAACGTTCCGCACGCCCCAGTCCCGGAGAACCCGCGCCAGCCGCTCTGAAGCGACCAGCGTCGCCGCATATTGATTGTAAAGTTTGCGCACGTAAGCGCGGGAAAGTTTCATCACCCGTCGGGTAGCGGTCTTGCCGAGCAGCTTTGCGCTACTCCGCAAATAGGCTTCGGGAAAATGTGAGTGGTAAAAGCCGATCACTGGAATTCTTAACGCCCGACCGGCTTTGACCGCTTTCCACCCAAGTTGATAAGGATCGCCTGACTCAATGATGTCCGGCCTCTCGCGATCCAGAATTTCTTCGACCGCCCGAAGATTCAGCAGCGCGCGATACTTCGCCGCGCGTGAGACTAGCGGCGATCGGATCGTGTAAATGCGCGAACGCTCATTTACTTGCACATCGCTTTTTGGGCCCGGGACAACCAACACGTGTTTGTCACTGGCTGTGCCGTTCTGAACGTAATCGATCTTTTCGTGGAGATAACGTTTCACTCCGCCGCTCACCGGCGAATAAAACTGGGTCAAATCACAAATCTTCACGAGCTATCGAGACAGGATTAACAGGATTGATTGGATTGTTGAGACTAAAGCCGCGAAGCACTCGCAACCATCCTGTTAATCTTGTAAATCCTGTCTAGTTGCGAAATCGCTGACTTATTTTTCCAGGTGGCCCAGATATTTCTCCGCTTCCATCGCCGCGGCGCAGCCGGACCCGGCCGCCGTCACCGCTTGCTTGTAAACGCGGTCGGCTACATCGCCGGCGATGAAAACGCCGGGATGCTTACTTTCGGCCATGTGTCGCGCGATCAGGTAACCGTCGGGATCGGTCTCAAGTTTTCCCTGATAAGCTTTCGTATTTGGATCGTGCCCGATGGCAACGAAGACGCATGCGACCGGCAGCTCGCGTTCTTCGTTCGTCTGCACGTTGCGCAAACGAACAGCGCGCATCTCGCCTTTTTCGTCGGGGATATATTTGGTCACAACCGTGTTCCAGATTGGCTCGATCTTTTTGTTCGCGAGCACGCGATCGGCCATGATTTTGGACGCGCGCAGCTTATCACGGCGGTGAATCAAATAAACCTTTGAGGCGAACCTCGTCAGGAAGAGCGATTCTTCCGCTGCGGAATCGCCGCCACCGATCACGCAGACCGGCACGTTTTTGTAGAACGCGCCGTCGCACGTCGCGCAACTGGTCAGGCCGCGGCCGATTAGTTTCTCCTCGTTGTCGAGTTGCAGCCAGCGCGCTGATGCACCGCTGGCAATGATCAGCGATTGGGTCTCAATCCATTCATCGTCCGCTTTGACCCGAATGTGATTGTTGCGCGGCTCGAAATCCGTGACCTCGGCGTAGGAAAATCGAGCGCCGAAGTTCTCCGCTTGTTTGTGCATGTTCAGAATGAGCTGCGGCCCATCGATTCCGTCCGGAAAGCCCGGGTAATTTTCCACCAGTGTAGTGGTGGAAAGCTGGCCGCCCGGCTGACGACCTTCCAACACGAGCGGATTTAGATTCGCGCGAGCGGCATAAATGGCGGCCGTCAATCCGGCGCAGCCACTGCCAACGATGATCACTTTTTCCACCTATCAATCTAGCATGTCGCGCAAGTTAGAAAAAGCGGTAGCGGGTGGATCGGCCGCTCCGCGGGCGATGTTATTTTGGCGCCGAAGGCGCATTATTTCTTAACATCGAGCTCGCCCATGGGACGAGTCCGTCCGTCGGCGGACAAGGGACTGCTCGATCCACCTTTGAACGCAATCGCTGCCCCACGTAATCTGCGCGATGCCGGAGCTGGCCGAAGTCGAATGGTTTCGCAAACAGTGGGACGTCGGGGACGGCGCGGAGATTGTCGATCTTGGCTTGCACCCGCGAAACCGCGTCTTTCGCGGCAGCGACGTGCGCGAGCTTCGGCAAAGATTAATCGGCGAAAAACTTCTCAGCTCGCATGCGCGCGGAAAACGGATGCTCTTTAAATTCTCCGGCGGAGTGTGGCTTGGAATTCATCTCGGCATGACCGGAAAGATCCGGGTCGAGTCCGCGAATTATCGACCCGGCAAACACGATCACCTCGTTCTGCTTCAACGCGAACGCGCGCTTGTTTTTACCGACTCGCGCCAATTCGGACGGGTCCGCTTTTATCGTGGGTCTGACGAACCCGTTTGGTGGAAAAGCGACGCTCCCGAAATCATTTCGCGCGAGTTCGACCAGACATTTGTCGACCAATTCCTGGATCGACATCGGAAAGCGCCAATCAAAGCGGTTCTCCTGATGCAGAATGGTTTCCCTGGTATCGGCAACTGGATGGCGGACGAAATTCTCTGGCGCGCAAAAGCTTTGCCGTCGAAGAGGACGGGAAGATTAACGGCGCGAGAACGCGCCGCGATTTTCCGCGCGACCAAGTTTGTCGTTCGAAGATCCTTGCAAACGCTCGGCAAAGATTTCTCCGATCCGCCGCGCAACTGGCTGATCCATCAAAAATGGAAACGCGACGGGGTCTGCCCGATTCACCGCACACCTTTGCGCCACGCTACTGTCGCCGGCCGCACCACAGCCTGGTGCCCGAGATGTCAAAGATAGGAGCCTTTACGCCGTTACGTGGACGGCGATTTTGTGGAACCCGGTGACGCCGGAGAACGGGCCGCGGTCTTCTTCCCACTCCTGGACTGCGCCTTCGCCGTCAGTCGCGCGGACAACGAGGGTGTAATCGTCCGGACCATCGGGCCGCCATTGGTAGGTCCAGAGCGCCCAGGTTAATTTTGTGCCAGCGTAATGAATGCTGGCGTCGGTCCAGGTTTCGCCGTCGTCGTCGCTGATTTCCACGCGCGAAATTCCACGATCGCCGCCAAAGGCAATGCCTTTGACTTCGATCGGTCCACTTAATTGGCCTAACGAGAAACGCGATTCGTGATCAGGCGCGTCGATTCTCGATCTTGTTGGCGTCATGAAATCGGGCCCCCAGCCTTGCGTCTCGTAAAAGCCTTTTACGTTGTCCCCGGTGAGCTCGATGCGGGTCAGCCATTTCACATGTTTTTCGCCGAAGTACCCCGGCACAATCGCGCGTAACGGATAACCATGCCGATGCGGCAAGTCGACACCGTTCATCGCCCAAGCGAGGATCGTCGCCGGATCGAGCGCTTTCTCGAGCGGAATGGTGTCGGTGTAATTGTCCACGCCAAACAAGCGAACACGTCGCGCATCGGCCATCGGTCCGGCGGGATCGATCAGGTCGCGCAGAGTGATGCCTTTCCAAACCGCGTTGCTGATCAAACCGGCGTCGAGCCCGTTGCTGATGCACATCAATGTCGTTTCCTGTTCAACCTGATTAAATCCTTTCAGATCCTGAAAGCGATACGTGATCGGATTTTGGACGAGCCCGTTCACTTCCAAATGCCAGAGGTCGACGTTCACGCGCGGATCGATCACGTTCTTGGTCACGCAATAGAATAAATCATTAGGCGTGATCGGTTGGACGATGCGGCCTTTGTATTGCGTTCCGTCGTAACTGAACGTGGCGATGCGATAAAGTCTCCTTAACAACCCGACGCCGCCGCCGGCAATTAGCACACCTAGTCCGCCCAGGATTAACGCGCGCCGTCCAATTGCGGGCGTAAACTCGCCGCTTTCGGTTCCGGCTTCCGGTCGCGTGAGAAAGTGAAAGCTCGCTACGAGCGTCCGCTCAAAAACCAAAACGCTGAGCGCGAACCCGATCAGCGTAACCGCGCCGCCAGAGGCAATCGGCAACCCAATATAGCTCGTGCCCAGCACCGGCCACAACGCGATCGCGATCGCGGCTATCGGCAGCACAACGAAGATCGACATCGTCCAGGCCGTAACGCGGCGTTGCGGATTGCGTCGCATCAAGAGGCTGAAAGTCGCGCCGGCGAGGGCGCTGACGAACAACTGACCGGCCATGGTCGATCCAACGCCGAGTTGCTTGAGATGATTGTAGCCGCCGACGCGGCCCATGATCGATAGGAACGGACCCGGCTTTATAAAGACCGAAAGCCGGTCGCCGATGATCGCGAGCGGCGTGGCGACACCAAAACAGGCGAGCGCCAACATCACGACGGTCATGGCGATTCCGGCAACAAGTCCCGCCAGCAATCCAGCGGAGAACGCCTTTGATCGGCTCATTGTCGCCACAGATTAACACGGATGAAACACAGATCGAAAGAAGAGTCTTTCTGCAAAATCGGTGTCAATCTGTGTTCATCTGTGGCTTTTTCTCAGTAGCGATGCGCGCAAATGTGGCAATGATCCGTGCGCCTGCGACGAACGTTCCCCGCAATGTGCCGGAGACTTTGGAGACGCCACCAGAGCGTCGTCGATGATTGACCGGGACTTCGAGAATTCGCAGACCGCGTCGAGCGACTTTCATCTGCATTTCCAAATTCCAGCCGTAAGTTTCTTCTTTCATCGATAATGTCGCGAGCGCATCGCGCCCGATCGCGCGAAACGGGCACATGTCGGTGTAACGCACGCGGTACAAAATCGACATCAGCCATCCGGCCAGTCGTCCCGCGAAGATTTGTTGAAAATTCATGCTGCCGGGTTCGCGTTTACCACGCGTGCGCGAACCGATCACGAAATCATGCGTGCCGGCCGCAATTGGATCGACAAGTTGCTTCATGAATTCGGGGCAATCGCTGCCATCGCCATCGAGGAACACGACGATTTCAGATTCCGACCCGAGCGCACGAATTCCAGCGAGGCAGGCGCGTCCGTAACCATGTCGCGGTTCGCTCACGACTTTTGCGCGAGCTCCGCGCGCGCGTTCAGCCGTTCGATCCGTGCTGCCGTTATCCACGACGACGATTTCGCTCGGAATGTTGGTCTCGAAACATTCGTGGACGACGCCAGCGATCGGTTCTTCCTCGTTCAGCGCCGGAATAATTACGGAAACGCTGGTCATCGCAAAACGATGTGTGCGGCCGTGAAATAAAGAACGAGCGCGCAAATATCGGCGAGCGCGAGGGTGATCGGGCCTGCAGCAATTTTTGGGTCGAGCTTGAGCCGATGCAAGAGTGACGGAACGCCAAGACCGAAGAGACAAGCGGTTACGAGGGAAAGGGCGATACTTCCGCCAATGGCGCCGGCACTGCGCAAATCGCTACGCCAAAACCACACGATCGCAGCAACAACACTGCCGCAGGACAATCCGAGCAGAATTGCGGTCGTCAATTCGCGACGGAGCGCAGTTGCAAACCAGCTCCATGTCACCGGCGCCGACCGCAACATCTGAATCGTCACGCTCATCGATTGTGCGCTGACACTTTCGTTCAGGCCGAGCACCATTGTGAGAAAGAACGCGACCACCAGACTGCGCGCGAGCGTCGCTTCAAACGCGCCGGCCAGGATCGCGCAGATCGTGCCGGCGGCGACCGTGACCAACAACCAGGGGAAACGAAACCGAAAAACCCGCCACGGTGATGCGCCGCGGATTTGTTCGAGATGAAATCCGAGGACTTCAAACACATCATCGCGAACCGGCGTGGCCGGGCGGATTTGCTCTTCGCGCTCGCCCAAGATTTCCTCGGCAAACAGACTGACGTCGATTACGCCGACGATGCGACGTTGCTCGTCAATAACTGGGAAGGCGAAAAATTTGTAGAGCACGAAAAACTCGCAGGCATCGAGCACGGATGCAGTGGCGGGAATGGCTATGACGCGACGCACCATGATCTCGCGGAGGGTTGTTTCGAGAGGCGCGGTCAGCAAACGACGCGTCGGCAGCACTCCAACGAGACGTTTGTCCGCGTCGACTGCGAAGAAATAGATAACGCGCTCGCCGACGCCTTCACGCCGGATGCGGTCGAGCGCTGCGGCCACGGTCATGTCCGCATCCAGGATCGGAAAATCTTTGCGCGCGTGCTCGCCAACCGGAGAGTTGAAATCCGGAATGCCAGCGGTCTCAGGCATTCTCAACTTCTACGCGATGAACGATGCCTTTGCTCTTTAGAATTTGCTCCGCTTCGCTGAAATAATCGCGGATGTCGGTTTGGGAGCGGATCCAATCGATGTAGCGCTGAATTCCCTCTTCCAGCTCGACCTGCGGTTTGTAACCGGCCGCACGGATTTTCTTTGTGTCGCTGGTAAGATGACGCATTTCGCCGGGACGAAATTCGCCCCGCGCTTCCGGTTCGATGTCGATCTTAAGGGCGGAGGAAACAATTTCGGCAACTTTGCGAATCGATACGCCTTTCTCGCTGCCAACATTTACCGCCATGCCGTCCAGCTGATCGGTCTCGGACGCGAGCAGGTTCGCGCGCGCGATATCTTCGACAAATGAGAAGTCGCGCGTTTGCTCGCCGTCTTCGTAAAGCACCGGCGGCAAATTGTTGAGCAAACGGGTGCAGAAAATTGCAATGACGCCGGTATAGGGATTAAAGATGGATTGGCGCGGTCCGTAAGTGCACGAATAACGCAGCGCAACGGTTGGGATCCCAACTTGTTTTCCCCAAAGCAGGACGAGCTTTTCCTGATCAAGCTTGGTCAAACCATAAACCGTTTCGCCGCCGACTGGCGCGTTCTCGGGAGTAGGCGCGCTTTTGGTGATCGCGTCGCAAATCGGGCAATGCACTTCCCAATCGCATTTCCGCAATTGTTCGACCGGTCGCACTGCTGGAAAGACGAGATGATGTTTCGGACAAATGCCGGCGCCTTCGCTGTAAACGGCTTGCGAGCTCGCCACGACAATTTTTTGAACCCGCAGATTCTTCTCGCGAATGATCTCGAGCATTTGGGCTGTGCCTAACGAATTAACGTGAACGTATTTCGAAATCTCGGGCATGTAGCCGCCGTAAGCGGCTTGGTGAAAGACGACATCGATCTTATCCAGCGCAGCGGCGATCGTTTCACGGTCGCGGATGTCGCCGTGAGTGAATTCGACCTTGGGATTGATCCAAGCCGGTTTACCGCGACGATGCGTTTGCGGCTCAAGATTATCCAGGACGTGAACTTTCCAGCCCTCGCGCACCAGCAGATCGGTAACGTGTGAGCCAATGAGTCCGGCGCCGCCAGTGACAAGTGCCCGTTTTTCGTTTTTCGGCATAATGCGGTCGCCGGCGAGGCAGCGGCCCTACAGTTTCACGCGACCCGTCAGCGAAGCGAGAAATTTTCGAGTGTTGGGGGCGATTTCGGCGTCTGAGCTTTTAGAAAGCAATTCATCACACAGCCGGCGCAATGTTGCGGCATCATCGACATCGTAACCCGTTCGTAACAGGGACACGTCGAGGTTGAGTTCACGCGCGCGCGTTTTTGTCTGATCCAAAACGCGCTCGGTGCTCCAATCGATGCGTTCAAATAATTCTCGCCGCGTTTGTTTGAGGCCGATCAGGTAATATCCGCCATCGTCTGACGGGCCCAGGACGACCCGATCGCCGGCCTTCGACAATATTTCGACCGCATCTGCATAAACATCCGCGGAGACGGTGGGACTGTCGGAGTCGATCAGGCAGACTGAACCAAACCCGCACTGAAAGAGATCCGCTGTCGCAAAGGCAAGCCGTTCGCCGAATCCGTTACCGCGCTGCGGAAGAAGCTCAAAGTCGCTTGGCAGGATGTCGATGTAGGCACCTTCAGCACCGATCGGTGTGTAAACACCGACGCCGCGCGCGGTCGTGCCACAGGCTTTTGCAATTGCGGCCGCGGTGTCGCGAAGAAAACAGACATTGAGCTGGGCTGCTTCCTCCGGAGTGAGTGGCGGCACGAGCCGGGTTTTGACCTGTCCAGCGCGTGGCGCCTTCGTCATTACCGCCAGCGCACAAAGATTGTTTCCTATCGCGACGTCCGCAGCGGGATCGACAACACGATGTCTGGGCTGCATTTGCCTGAGTTATTCGCGCTCAGCTTTTCTCGCAAAGTGCGTACTGGTAACGCCCATCTTGCCAAATTCGGACCGCTTTCCATGGCAATTGCCGGAACAAGCCGCTGAAGGCTTCGGTCTTCAGCACGTTCGCTTTTCTTGGCTCGCGGTAGCCGTTCCCAGAGTGGATGATGCTGGCGAGCAACCACATGGCCATGAGCGGAATCGAGGCCCAAAAAACATGGCGCGGTTCCGCAATAAAACAGCGGCCGCCGGGTTTTAATACTCGAAACATCTCAGCAACCGCGCGCTTGTGATCGGGGAGCACCGTAAAAATACGTGAGGCGATCAAAATATCGAATGTCGCGTCCGCGCTCGGTAGTGCGAGCGCGTTGACACGTTCGAAGATGCAATTGTTTACATTTTGGGCGGCGGCGCGCTGGCGTGCCGAGCGCACCTGACTCTCGGAACGATCGACCCCGGTAACGGCTATTCGCGGAAACCGTCGCGCGAGTTTTCTGGAATAAAATCCTGGGCCACATCCAAGCTCAATCACGCGCGTTCCATCCGCCGGCGTTTGCGCTTGCCAAAGTGCTGAAATAATTCGGTCAGTATCGTCACGGAAAAGACGTTCGCGGCAGAACGCATAAAGCCATGCAACACGTTCAAACAGACTATCGGTCGATTCTGCCGACGCTCGCGACTTGACGCTTGTTCGCCCGGGCGAATCCGTTCGTTGCCGAATCGGTCCCTCGGCGACTTCGGGCGTAGATGCGACAGCGTTTGGCGGCATGACCTCTATTAGTTAAATTCGCACAAGGCAGCGAAGTTGTTCGCACTTCTAATTAGGGTTTCTAGTTGAGGGCCCATTAGTTCTTCTCCTTCTCCTCGCCAACAACTCCAGTGCTACGCCCAGACGTAGCCGCAGAGCAAGCTGTTGATAACACTGCCAACAACGGCACACAACCTTGATCGCAGGCGAAAAGGCGAAAGTTGTTGTGCGTTATTGGAAGTTGTTGGCTTGTTGCTGTGGCATCGGTTAACAAAGCGAAATGAAATTTCAGCTGCGATGCCCGCTTTTGCTCGTGGTAGTCAGTTTTTGCATCGGAAATCTTCAGAGTTCTGACGAAAAGTCGCTTTGGAAAATTCAGCAAACGCTGGTCTCAAAAAGGTATGTAGATCTTACGCACGAGTTCGGACCGGGCATACCGCGATGGCCGGGGTTTCCTGATGAAACGCGGAAAACAATTTATTGGTATGAGAAGCGCCCCGACACAATGGGCGCCGGATTCTTTTCGGAGGTGTTCACACATGTCGGACAATGGGGAACGCATGTCGATCCGCCGGCGCATTTCATTAAGGGGCTGCGCACCGTTGATCAGATCGATCTCAAGGAAATGATTCTCCCGCTCGCCGTCATCGATGTTCATAGCGAGGCGGAAAAGAACGCGGATTACATCTTGACGGTCGAGCGTTTGCAAAAATGGGAAAGCGATCACGGACAAATTCCAGGCGGCGCTTTTGTGGCGATGCGGACCGATTGGTCGAAACGCTGGCCGGACGCGGCAAAAATGGAGAACAAAGATGCAAAAGGTACGGCCCACTATCCCGGCTGGAGCCTGCCGGCGCTGAAATTTCTGTACGAGGATCGGAAAATCACAGCATCCGGGCACGAGACCACGGATACCGATCCAGGGATCGCCACAACCAAGGACGACTATTCGCTAGAAACTTACATTCTGAGCACGAACCACTACCAGATCGAGTTGCTGACAAACCTCGATCAAGCGCCCGAATCCGGAGCGCTGGTGGTCGTGAGTTTTCCAAAACCAAAAGGTGGCTCTGGATTTCCGGCCCGCGTCTTTGCGATTCTGCCATAGGGAAGTACGGGGCCGGAACCCGCACGTGGTCAAAAATGTGCTTGGTCATAAGTTGACCGCAAGTTGCGGAACGAACGAATATAAGCGGACGTATCATGCACATCGCCGACATCATGCAGGAGGATTCTCCCACGTTTTCGTTCGAGTTTTTTCCTCCGAAAACGCCGAAGGCGGCGGAGACCCTTTACCAAACGATTCGCGATCTCGAATCGTATATGCCGCACTTCGTCAGCGTGACTTATGGGGCCGGCGGCTCAACGCGAGACTTAACTCACCATCTCGTCGAGCGAATTCAACACACAACAAAGCTGGATCCAATCCCTCACCTGACCTGCATCTGTCATAATGAAAAAGAGATCGAAGACATTTTGCTTCGATACGCTAAATCGGCGATTGGGAACATTCTCGCGCTCGGGGGCGATCGGCCTCATGACATTCCTTACGACAAATCGCGAGAATCGTTTCAACACGCGATCGACCTGGTAAAGTTCGTTCGAAGATTCAATGAATCGGGAGCACATCCAGATCCGCGCGGATTCGGAGTCGGCGTGGCCGGTTTCCCCGAAGGACATCCCGCGACCCCGAATCGATTGGTCGAAATGGACCACTTCAAAGCGAAAGTCGACGCTGGGGCCGACTACATCGTCACCCAGCTATTCTTCGATAATCGCGACTTCTTTGACTTCCGCGAGCGTTGCGCACTCGCCGACATCCATGTTCCCATAATCGCCGGCATCATGCCGGTCACATCCATGAGCGGATTCAGACGTATCGCGGAGCTCGCCGGCGGTGCGCGTTTTCCCGCCAAGCTTCTGCGCGCTCTACGGCGATGCGAAAATGATCCTGAAAGCGTTCGACGCGTCGGCGTTCACTTCGCTTTGGAACAATGTCACGATCTCTTGGATAACAACGTAGCCGGCATCCATTTCTACACGCTCAATCGTTCCGACGCCACGCGTGTTATTTTTGACAGCCTCGGCATTCCGCGCCGGCGAAACGCACAAGCCCCCACCGTTTAGTCGGACGAAACTCCAACATTTGCGCGAAGTCTCTGAACCGAGCACAATCTCACAATGCTCGAGGCCCGGCGCGCGGTGTGGCTCCAAGTCGCGACGTTCACAGTTGTCATCGCGTCGTTTCTGCTTCTCTGGCACTTTTTTCCAATCATTGATTTTGTGGTGGCGCTGCAGCGGCGCGTCGTAGGGTTAGGCGCGTGGAGCGCGATTTGTTACCCGCTGCTTTTTGCCGGCTGCAACGTGCTTTTATTGCCCGGCGGCATCCTGTGCGTTGGCGGCGGTTTTTTCTTCGGCTTGTGGTGGGGCTTTTTCATTGTTCTCCTCGGCAATAGTATTGGAGCGGCAATCGCATTCGCGATTAGTCGATGGCTCGGCGGTCGATGGTTGCAGCGGCAACGTGTGACTACTCCAATGCTAACTGTTTTAAAAAGAGCAGTAGAACGCGATGCATGGAAAATAATTTTCCTCACCCAATTACATCCCCTGTTTCCAACGAGCCTGTTGAATTACTTGTACGGCTTAACTCCAATTCGCTTTGGTCCGTACATGTTCTGGACCACCGTCGGCCGCGCACCCGGTCTATTCCTTTACACGTATCTGGGCACGTTGGGGCAATTCGGCCTCAACCTGGCGCTTGGGAGAACCCATCCGCGCGTGGTGGAGTACTGGATGTGGGGGGGTGCTTTTGTAGTCACTGCACTTTTATTTATTCTTTTGACTCGGGTCGCCTTGAACGCTGTGCGAGAATCGCACGATCTCTCAGCGCCGGTCGAGGAAAACGCTTCGCCTGGAGCGAAATATTCAACTATAAATAGTTGACACTGTGTTAGTTATACAATACAATGAATTAATCGATGCGCCATCGACAGCGCGACTACGAGCATACGCACCCGATTCCGGTTTTTCAGCTCCGAGTATGAAGATCCTCGCGGCGACGATTGATGGACAAGTGCAAGAGTTTGAGCTTGCAGAATTGTTACCGCTTCCGTCGCAAGGAATCTTAGAGGGATCACGCGATGTTTAAACTAACTGAGACGTACGACGTTATAGTGGTCGGGAGTGGACACGCTGGAATCGAGGCGGCGTTAGCGTCCGCCCGCATGGGGTGTCGAACTCTGATGCTGACGCAAAACCTCGATACGATTGGCCAAATGTCGTGCAATCCAGCAATCGGCGGCCTGGCGAAAGGCCAGATTGTCCGTGAAATCGATGCCCTTGGTGGAGCAATGGGTTTGAATGCGGATGCGACGGGAATTCAGTTTCGGATCCTTAACAGTTCAAAAGGTCCATCCGTCCGAGCACCGCGCGTCCAATGTGACAAAAAAGCTTACCAATTTCGGATGAAGGCCATTTTGGAGCGGGCCGCTAATTTGGATTTAAAACAAGCCACGGTTTCCAGAATTTTGATCGAGAACGAAGTGGCAGTTGGGGTTGAAACAGATCTTGGTTTAACAATCCATGGTCAAAGCGTGGTGATCACTTCCGGGACGTTTTTGCGTGGGTTGCTGCACATTGGTGAGACCAGTAAGCCCGGCGGGCGAATGGCGGACGCGAGCTCGTCTCTGAGCGACAATCTTCGCCAACTGGGACTTGAAAGCGGTAGATTTAAGACTGGAACTCCCTGCCGGATCAATGCACGCTCGATAAACTTTGCGCGCTGCAAAGTTCAGCCAGGCGACGAGCCGCCACCGCGATTTTCATTTTTTAAAGATGAGTCGCCTGTGCCGGGTGACATTTTTACGTTGAACGACGTCAGCGGAGCACCGTTCCACGTGGAACAAATGCCTTGTTGGATCACGCAGACCAACGCTCGGACCCACGAGATAATTCGAGCCAACCTCGATCGCTCTCCGCTCTATGCCGGGCGAATTAAAGGAACCGGGCCGCGTTATTGCCCTTCAATCGAAGACAAGGTTGTTAAGTTTGCTGGCCGCGAGGCGCATCAGTTATTCTTGGAGCCAGAGGGTCGCCATACCAACGAATTCTACGTAAATGGTATTTCCACCAGCCTTCCGTACGAAGTTCAGCTTGAGTTTGTCCGTTCAGTTACGGCGTTAGAACATGCGGAAATAATGCGGCCGGGATATGCAGTAGAATATGATTTTTTTCCCCCGACCCAGCTATTTCATACTCTCGAAACCAAGCGGATCGGGCGTCTTTACTTTGCTGGGCAAGTCAACGGCACTTCGGGTTACGAGGAGGCCGCTGCTCAGGGACTGATCGCCGGGGCCAACGCAGCGTTGAATGTTCAAAATCGGCCGGCCTTCGTGCTCGGCCGAAATGAGGCCTACATCGGCGTTCTTATCGACGATCTGGTAACGAAGGGAACAGAGGAGCCGTATCGCATGTTTACGAGTCGCGCGGAAGACCGCCTCCAGCTTCGGCACGACAACGCGGATCAGCGTCTCACGGCGAAGGGGTTCGACTTCGGATTGGTTACCCTAGGACGATTGGCCGCCTTTGAGGCAAAAACGTCGCTGCTGAAAGAATGCCGCACCATAGCGAATAATACGCGGAGCGGCGGCGTTCCGGTCTCTCAGCTCCTAAAACGGCCCGGCTTCACTTATGCCGATCTCGCATCCGACGTCCGCTCGATAGCTCCAGGGGATATCTGGGAGCTGCTTGAAACTGACGTCAAATATGAGGGGTATACCGCCCGCCAGGCGCAACACAACAAGGAGCTATCGAAGAAGAATCTTCAAAAAATCCCTGACGGATTTAACTTTGCGAGCATTGCGGGGCTAAGCTCGGAGACGCGGCAGAAACTTTCGAAGGTCCGGCCGCTTACCGTGGGGCAAGCCGCCCGGATTAGTGGTGTAACTCCAGCTGATATATCCATTTTGTCTATCTGGCTAACTAAGAACAAGTTAGAAAGTGAATCTTTCTCCTTAATTCGAGGAGAAACTGGCATCTAACAACACGTGTTCACCTTCGCCACTGTCGCGTTACTCGCTTATTTCCTCGGCTCGATTCCAACCGGTTACCTAGCGGGTCGCATCCGCGGGATTGACGTGCGCAAAGTTGGCAGCGGGAATGTCGGAGCAACAAACGTGACGCGCGTATTGGGCAAACAATTCGGCTATCCGGTGTTCGTGGTGGACTTCGGCAAAGGTCTGGCTGCCGTGGCGGTCGGAGTGACGATCGCCAAGACCGCTGACTTGACTCCGAAGTTTGTCGATCTCTGCGGCGCGGTCGCCGCTATTTTTTCCGTGCTTGGCCACAGCTATCCGATTTGGCTCGGATTCAAGGGAGGGAAAGGGGTCGCTACATCTCTGGGCAGCCTCTTTGGCCTTCATTGGATTTCCGCCGCAGTTGTCTGCCTCGTGTGGATTGTGGTGTTTCAAGTTACGCGGTATGTATCGCTGGCTTCGATCGCCGCCGCGATCGCCCTTCCTGTTACAATCGCAACCATGCTGTTTCTGAAGCAATTGCAGACACCGATCCTGCTATATTTTGCAGTGTGTCTGGCCGCGATCATAGTGTTGCGACATCGTTCTAATTTGTCCCGACTTTTCAAGGGAACCGAACCACGCTTCGTTCGAAAGTGAAACGAGAGAGAATTGCAGTGATTGGAGCCGGCGGCTGGGGAACGGCGTTGTCGGTAATTTGGGCAAGGCAAGGCCGGGCGATTTTGCTGTGTGGAAATAATCCGTCTCGAGTTGAGGAACTGCGAGCATCACGCGAAAACAGCGCTTATCTTCCGGGGGTAAATCTTCCCGAAGCGATTGGCCTAACGAGTGATCTCCATTCTTGTGCCGATGCTGATCTGATTGTTTTCGTTACGCCATCGACCGCGTTGCGAGAAACCGCGGCTCGACTCGGTGAAGTTAAAATTAATTCCAACGCCGTCCTCCTTAGTTGCATTAAAGGCATCGAGCACGGAACCGGAAAGCGGATGAGCGAGATTCTGGAGGAAATTTTTCCCCACCATACGATCGCGGTTCTCTCCGGACCGAACTTGGCGGCGGAAGTTTCACGTGAGTTGCCGACGGCTACGGTTCTGGCATGCACGAAACGAGACTGCGCCGCGGAACTTCAAAAATATCTCGGCACGGCGAGGTTCCGAATTTACACGGGCGAAGAGTTGGTCGGGATCGAGCTGGGCGGCGCGCTCAAAAATGTTTTTGCGATCGCTGCGGGAGCGGGCGACGGGCTTGGTTTAGGTGATAATTCCAAAGCGGCCCTTGTTACTCGCTCGCTCGCCGAAATGGTCCGCCTCGGGACCAAGATGGGTGGAGAATTGCGAACGTTTTATGGATTGAGTGGCGCCGGAGATCTTATCGCGACCTGCTTCAGTCGACACAGCCGCAATCGTCGCGTCGGCGAACAATTAGCCCAGGGTCGCTCATTAAATGAAATCACCGCGGCCATGGGCACGGTTGCCGAAGGAATTCCAACCGCCAAGAGCGCGCATGAGTGCGCGCGTAAATTCGGGGTCGAGACACCGATCATCGATCAAGTCTACTCGCTGCTTTACCAACAGAAACCATCGGCCCAGGCAATGGAAGAATTGCTCGGCCGTGACCAAAAAGCTGAGACGATTTAAGGTCGGCGATCGTTTTCTCGACAAAGCTTCGCAATCACGGTCGGATACAATTCGTGTTCGGCGACCTGGATTCGCGCGTGCAGACTTTCGGCCGAGTCGTTAGGCAAAATCGGGACGACACGCTGCGCGATGATGTCCCCATGATCTATTTTGTCGTCGACGTAATGCACCGTGCAACCGGTAACGGTCTCGCCCGCATTGAGCGCCTGTTTCCACGCTTCCAGTCCGGGAAATTTCGGTAAGAGCGATGGATGAATGTTAATGATTCGCCGTGGAAAGGCCCGCAACATGGGCAATTTCAAAACGCGCATGAATCCGGCCAGGACAACCAACTCCACCTCTGCATCACGCAGCATTTGCGCTAGCTCGGCCTCCACGTTCGGTTCCAGCCGCGTGCGAAATTGACCCGGAGGGAGATACGCATTGGGAACGGTGAACTCTCGCGCGATTTCCAGAATCGGCGCGGCCAGCACATCGGATATCACGACGCGGGCTTCGGCGGGCAACGCTCCGGAGCGAATGCTTTCCAGGATGGCGCGGCAATTTGATCCTTTTCCCGATCCAAGAATTCCAAGACCGACCGGCTTCATTTTTTTATTTTTTTCAGGCGCGCCAATAAGTCGGATGTCGAATAGCCGCGCTCGAATGGCACGATGTCGATCTTCGCGCCGATTTTCTGCAACACCTGGCGCTCTTCAGCATTCAATGTGTCTTGATTGTAATCGCCACCCTTGACGTAAACATCGGGCGTGGCGATTTCGAGAAAACGCGTCGCGCGTATCTCGGGAAAGATGGTAACTAGATCAACGCAGTCCAATGCGGCAAGGATCTCCGCCCGATCATTTTCATTGTTAACCGGACGACCGGCTCCCTTCAATTCACGGACCGATTGGTCGCCGTTGATTCCAACGATCAGAGCGTCGCCAAGGGCGCGAGCCGCAGTCAAATAGCGAATGTGTCCGACGTGAAGCAAATCGAAACATCCGTTCGTTGCTACGATTTTTTTCCCGGCCGCGCGCAGTTTGTTAGCCCGCTGCTGAAGCTCTTCCAGTGGAACGACCTTGTCGCTGATCATCGCTTTACAACGAAGTTTAGCGCGCGCGGCAGGATTTGAAATACTGCTGGTGCGTTGCCAACCAATTCGCCGTCCACGTTGAAACACATTCCTGGCCGCGACCGGACAGAAACTTTTTTCGCCCGTCGAAATATCGTCGCCTTGCTCGAAAGATGTTTTCCTAAAACGACTTCGGCCGCGAGCAATGCAATCTCGGCGGCGCAGAGTTTTGGAATCAAAACGACTTCAAGAAAACCATCACTCGGATTGGCATCAGGCGCGATTGGCAGGCCGCCTGCGACGAAGCGGCCATTTGCCACGACCACATTATAAAGCTCGGCGGACAATTGCTCGTCGTCGTCTAATAAGATCTGCGTGTGATATGAATGTAGTTGCGACAATGCAGCGACCGCCCCGCGCATGTAAGCGAGTGGTCCCCATGTCCGCTTAATTTTCGGGGTCATTTTTCCGCCCACCACGCCGCTAAAACCGCCGGCTGACACATTTACGAAATATCGGACGCGTTTGCTCTTAACTCGAACGAGATCGATTCGCTTTGTTTTGGCTGAATGAAGAATGTCGACGTTCTGTTCGATCGACGACGGCAGTCCGAGTGTGCGCGCAAAATCATTCCCCGTTCCAAGCGGTACGATTCCGAGGCGAACGTTCTTTGCCTCCGTCCCTAATCCATTCACCACTCCGTTTAAAGTTCCATCACCGCCGGCGACGACGATGTAATTACATTTTGTCCTGAGAGCGGCTCGCGCCCATTTTTCGGCATCACCGGCCTTTCGCGTGATCCGTAACGCCGTCGGATTTAATTGCCCTAGTTGTGAAAGAACCGTTTTCCGATCGGTAGCGGCCCCGGCACGGGGATTGAAAATGATATAGGGCTTCACGGCGCAGTAATCAGCAGATCGACTGTCGACGTTCGGGTGCGGCGCGCAACATTCCGCTTTTCGTCCCGCTAATTTTCGCCACATTCGTATTCAGCATCATGCCGGCAGATACTGATCAAACGACGCCACACTCCGATCCGAGAACAGGCTACCGAATCTCAAACGGGCCGGTCGTTCGTTTCGCTCGGAGCGATCCCAAGCTTCCCAACGATTTGCCCGAAGTTATCGAACTACCGCGGGTTTACGGCGCTCCGCTTTTGTTCGCTATCGCACGCGACCCGCGCACCGTCTTCGCGTATTGGATTATCGACTGGTCATCAATTTTCGAAAATACCGCTCCGGTGGATCGACAAGTTCATCTCCGGGTTTATCGAAACGATGGTTCCGAAGAAACGAGCGAAGCGGTCGAGCCGATGGCGGGCAATTGCTACTTGACGGTTTCAGAGCCGCGAGAAAAGTACCGCCTCGAGATTGGCTATTATCAGCCGGAAGGCGTTTGGAATTCAGTTACGAAATCTGACCCGATTACGATGCCGCCCGAAAGTGTGGCTCAAAGCGTTGATGTCGATGTTGCCACAATTCCGTTTCATCTCAGTTTCCAGCGGCTCATCGACACGTTTCGTGGATCGAACGGAAATGCCCTGAGTGAAATCGTCTCTCGTTTGCAAAAGCGCGCGGTCAGCGATGAGGAGCGAGCACTGTTGAGTCCGGAGGAATGGGAGATTCTGAGGGCAATGAATCTGTCGATTGATGACATCGACGTCGCACGGCGCGAATTTCTAAAGCGCGGGAAGGCCGCAAGTCTGCGCCGGCGCGCTGAAGCGTTGCTCGGATTTGGCGCGAGCAGTCCTTCGCGCGGTTTCGACGGCAGCAGTTGGCAATAGCTCGCAGCTACCGGGTGAACTTAATTCCCTCCGGCATCTCCGGCGGCGGCATGTTGATGCGGCTGTGGCGCTTCCCGTAGCTAAAATAGAAGATGAATCCAATTAACAACCAGACGATCAATCGCATCCAATTTGTCCAACCGAGGCCGTAGATCATCGCGCCGCACGTGATGATCCCGAGTATCGCGACAAGTGGCGCCGCCGGGACGCGGAATCCCCGTTCTAGCTCAGGGCTTCGGACCCGCATGATCCACACGCCGGCGCAAACCAGACTGAAAGCGAACAGCGTTCCGATGCTGGTCATTTCACCGGTAACGTCCGCCGGGACGAATGCCGCCAGCAGGCCCGTGAAAACAAAGAAGAGCATGTTCGATTTGTAAGGTGTCCTAAACCGCGGATGCACATCGGAGAAGACTTTCGGCACGAGGCCGTCCTTGCTCATGGAATAGAAGACACGCGATTGCCCGAGCAACATCACCAAAATGACCGACGAAAACCCGGCGAGAATCGCGACCGTGACCGATTTCGAAAGCCACTCATAGCCGGTCATGTATTTGGTAATGGCGAAGGCGACCGAGGCTTCGCGGCCGGCCGAGCGAAAGTCCTGGACCGTGGCAACACCGCTCAGCACGTAAGAGAAGAGCACGTAAAGGATCGTGCAAAAGGCCAGCGAGCCAAGAATTCCAATTGGCATGTCGCGCTTTGGATTTCTGGCTTCCTTCGCCGCGGTCGAGACGGCATCGAAACCGATATAAGCGAAGAAGACGACACCGGCGGCGCCGAGAATACCAAGGATCCCGCCGTAGGCATGGGTAATACCTTGCGGCGTAACGTAAGTAGTCGGCGCCGGAATCAGCGGCGTATGGTTTGCCGGATTGATGAATCCCCATCCGATGCCGATGAAGAGCAAGACGATGCTGACCTTCAGGATAACGATTAGACCGTTGACGAACGCCGATTCCTTCGTGCCGCGGATCAGCAGGAGCGTGAGCAGAAGGAGAATGAAAACCGCCGGGATGTTTATCATCCCATAGGCCCCGGTTGGGTCATGCTCGAAAGGCGAATGCGACCATTGGTATGGAATGCGCATCCCGAACCACTCGAGCACGCGATTCGCGTACTCGCTCCATGCGATCGAAACCGTCGACGCCGCGACCGCGTATTCGAGGATCAAATCCCAACCGATGATCCAGGCGACGAACTCACCCATTGTCGCGTAGGAATAGGTATAGGCGCTGCCGGCGACGGGAATCATGGAGGCGAATTCCGCGTAACAAAGACCTGCAAAGGCGCAGCCGATACCGGCGACGATGAACGCAAGCACAACCGATGGACCCGCGCGATCAGCAATCGCGGCCGCTGTGCGCACAAAAAGACCGGCGCCGATGATTCCCCCGATGCCGAGCGCCACCAAGTTCATCGGCCCGAGCGAGCGCTTCAGGCTGTGTTCGCCGACCTCCTGTGCCTCTGCCATCAGTTTATCGAGGGGCTTTCTTGCGAATAGATTTGCCATGCGTTCGCTTTCCTTTCGGTTGTTCGTCGTTCGGTTTCGCTAAGTGCGCTGGTCGCCTGACGGCGCACCCGCATTCGATTTTCGCCAAAGAAAATAAATCGGCACACCGGTCAACACGATGATGAGACCGGGCCACGTCGTCGCCGTCTGATACATGAAAAGTATGAAGAGAATCACGGACGCGCCGACGATATAAAGAGCGGGCACGATTGGGTAACCGAACGCTTTATATGGACGCTCAGCCTCAGGTCGTTTCCGGCGGAGCAGGAAAATGCCGAGAATGGTCAGAATGTAAAAGATGAGCGCGGCCGAAATGACGTATGTGAGCAAATCGTTGTAGAGCGAACCAAAGCTTCCATCTTTATTAATTGTACGCGGCAGGACGAGCAGCGCAGCCCAAATACCTTGAATGATAAGGCCCCAAGCAGGCACGTGCTGTTTGTTCAATTCGCCGACACGACGGAAGAAGAGACCGTCTCGCGCCATCGCATAGTACGCGCGCGCGCCGGCGAGAATCAATCCGTTGTTGCACCCGAAGGTCGAGATCATGATCGCAACGGCCATAATCAGAGCGCCGCGTCCGGGGAAGACTACGTCGGCCGTCGCCGATGCAACGCGATCCGCGGGCACAGTCTTGATCACTTCGATTGGCAGCGTTACGAGATACGCAACGTTCGCGAGCAGGTAGAGAGCAATAACTAAAAATGTTCCGAATGCGAGAGACAGCGGAATGTTCCGCCGCGGGTCCTTCACTTCTCCGGCGGTGAACGTGATGTTGTTCCACGCGTCGGCAGCGAAAAGCGAGTTTGTCTGCGCGACGCAGATGCCGACGAAGAGCCCGAAGGCGGTCGCGGCGGTCAAGCCTTGGCCGACATCCTGCAATTTGCCGCCGACATGCCAGAAGTTCCCGAAGTTGAGGTGAACGGCATCGGCGTTCCAACCGACCAAAATGCCCAGGAGAATTAACGCGATCAGGCTACCGGTTTTGGTGATCGTGAAGACGTTCTGAACGATCTTGCCGAGCTTTAGTCCGCGCGTGTTCATGAATGTGAGCAACACGATCAGCAGCACGCCAACGAGCTGCGCGGTCGACAGAGAAATCGCATAACCCGAAGTGATCCGGATCGGTGCGATAATGTAGTTATCGATGGAAATCTTCGGCCAAATGACACCGAGAAACTTTGCGAAGCCGACCGCGACAGCCGCGATCGTTCCTGTCTGAATCACGAGGAACAATGTCCAGCCGTAGAGAAAACCCCACAGCGGCGAGAAAGCTTCGCGCAAATAAACATATTGCCCGCCCGCCTTCGGCATCATCGCCGCCAACTCGCCGTAAGAGAGCGCTGCCGTCAGAGTCAGCAAGCCAGTGATGACCCAGACAACCAACAACCATCCGGGCGAGCCTACTTGCCGCGAAATATCAGCGGAGACGATGAAAATGCCGGAGCCAATCATCGATCCCGCAACCAGCATGGTGGAATCGAGTAATCCGAGTCCGCGAACAAATTTTTCCTCAGGCGCGGGCGTTGTCGTTATTTGCATCGCGTTTTCCATCACTCGGATGGCGAAGAGTTAATCATTACCCAGGCGAACCGAGCAACGCCAAAACGCAGCTTTTTCCAGGCCAATCATGAAAGCGCTTTCGCGCAAAGGGAACCATGCTATTCTCCGCCGCGTGAAAGTGCCCGGCCGCTCGCTCCTCCCGAAAATGGTCTCGGTTGTCGTCACCATTTTGTTCGCAGCGACCGAAATGTGCGTGGCGGCTCCGAAGAGCCAACGTGTTTCGGATTCGTCTTCTCCGCGCTTCGAAGCGCTTCCACTGACCCGTTCGCGACAAAACCACCTGCTCGTCCGGGCATTTATCAATGGCAAGCCGGCCCTGCTTGGCGTCGATAGCGGCGCGCCGATCAGTGCCATTGCGCTGAAGCGTCGCGCGCATTTTGGACTGACTGGTATTCCTGGGAGTTCGACCCTGCCGGCGCGGCTGCAGATTAATGGCGCGTTCAACAACGTGGCCATCGCGCACAACTTTCGTCTGGGGGCGCTGAATCTCGTTGATGAGCCGGTCGTGGTTGTCGATCTTTCCGGTTCGGGCCGCGCCTCGCGCCTGCTTCACGAGGAGGAAATCGATGGGATCCTTGGCGCCGATATTCTCTTTCCCACTGGCGCCGTTCTGGATTGTCAGAAACAGATGTTGATTCTCAAATTGGATCCCGAATCCTCAGGTAAGACGCCGGGCATGCAATATCGCGGCTTCCGCAGCATGCCGATTCGAGTGAGTGAAACCTATAATTTGTACGTTGATGCGGCTATCAATGGCGCACCGGCACGGCTGATGGTCGACACGGGCGCGTTTGCGACCCTGCTCAATCGCGGGTTCGTGCGCCGGCTACACGTTCCGCTTCAGGAAACGGAGCTCAGCTCATCTGCGGTCAACTTGAAGCAACGCGGCGTGCAAATCGCCCGGATCAAGCGGCTCTCTGTCGGATCGGTGGATATTGTTGGCAAGGACATTGGTGTAGTCGACCTGGAGGGTCTGATTCACAGCGATCTGCTCCGAGGTTCCCAACCGGTGGCGGGCTTACTCGGGGCAGAGATCCTGCGGAGCCATCACGGGATCATCGACTTCGGGAACCGCACGCTTTACCTGAAGAACTGATCGCGCCAAGGCGTTTAATAAAGGCCGGTCGGTTGGCGAGCTGCCATTCCCTAAGTTGCGCGAGGCGGGCAAATATGCAACCGTTTGGTTGCATATTCGCTGCCACATGGACGCTGTCTTTAAAGCTTTGGCCGACCCAAACCGGCGCGCCCTCCTCGATCAACTGCATTTCCAAAATGGCCAGACTTTGAACCAGCTCTGCCGGCATCTTCGCATGACGCGCCAAGGCATCACTAAACATCTCGGTCTACTGATTAAAGCGGACCTGGTTGTTCCTCTTTGGCGGGGCCGCGAAAAGCTGCACTATCTCAACCCCGCGCCGCTGAAGCAGATTTCCGAACGTTGGGTCGACAAACACAAAGCAGCCTGTCTCCGCGCCTTAACCGATCTGACCAAAGGTTTGGATGCGCTGAAAACCGAGCCGAATTAACCCCCGCTCACTCGACGTCGATTTCGCGAACGCCTTTTTGCTGACGAATGATTTCGACTTGGTTTCGGATTTTGTCCCCCAATCCGACACGGTGCGGGATCGCTTGGATGAGAACGAACGGCGAAGAAGTGTCCGAAGTGTTGAGCTGGACGTTTTCGATGCCGCAGAGCCGATAGACAAACGGTTGCTGCGTCTCGATGTCCTTCACCCGATACAGCTCGAGCGTATCGGTCACTTTGCTAAAAACGCCCTCACGCATTTTCAATCGTTCGCTGGTGAGCTCGTAGATTTTGCATTTCGTTTGGAGATAACGCTTGCCAGCGATAAAGATTGGCACCGCAAGAAGAATTAAAATGTACGGCGCAAAATTACTGACCTCCGACGACTGCCGCCGGACCATTACGAACAGGATGACAATTGCCGCAGCGAGCAAAAGTTGGAGAACGAAAGATCCGAAGTTTTTCCATTGCGAGACGTTACCGCGCCAAACAGTTTCCTCGGCCACTCCCAATTTCTAACGTCATGGCCGCGATCAAACAAGCATTTGTCCTCGGCGCCGGACTTGGGAAGCGGCTTCGTCCGCTCACCGAGGATTTGCCAAAACCGCTGATCCCGATTTTCCAAAAACCGCTGATCACTTTCGCGCTCGATCATCTCATCGCAGCGGGCGTGGGATCGTTCGTCATCAACACGCACCATCGTGCGGCGGCGTTCCAAGAGTTGTTCGCGGAAGGAAGTTATCGCGGCCATCCGGTTCAACTGGTTCACGAATCGGAGATCCTCGGGACGGGCGGCGGGATCAAGAACATCGAGTCATTGCTTCGCCCCGAGCCTTTCATTGTTTGTAGCGGCGACCTCCTGACAGACATCAACTATGCGCCTTTGCTCGAAGAACATTTCCGCGCTGGCAATGATGTTACGCTGGCGTTGCGCGATACGGGTCTTGGCAGGGACGTAGCGCTCGACGGCAACCGCGTCGTCGACATTGAAAATCGTTACGGCCACGCGGGCCGCCATGATTTCGCCGGGATTTCGGTCTGGACGCCGGCGATTTTTGAGCGGATTTCCCCCGGCCGAAACCTTTCCTACATCCCCATTTTGGGGGAGTGGATCGGACAAGGCGGCCGGATTGGCGGAGTTCTCTCGAACGAACGCAAATGGTTTAACATTGGGTCCCGCAAGGAATATCTCGCGGTCCATCGCATCATTCAGGAAGAACATTGGAAGCCGGGCTACGTGCAGTCGTCCCCATGGCCGGTCCGAATGGCCCGAGACGCGGAGGTCGATTCCAGCGCTCGTCTCTCCGGTTTTTATTCGATCGGTGCCGGTTGCCGCATTGGCGCGGGCGTTGTGCTGAAGGACACAATCTTATGGCCGGGTGCACAAATTGCTTCCAAAAGTGAGCTCATTGGTTGTATTGTCCGCGCCCGAAAAACTGTCAGTGGCACGCATCGCAACATCGACATCTGATTCATGAGAACCGACCTCCTTCTCCGGCAGACGCGGCGACATTTTCCGCGATTCAATGTCGATGAAATAAAGATTGCTCTGATCGAAAAAGGCGGGTCGGACCGGAAATTTTATCGCGTCCGCTGCTCGTCCGAGCAGTCGCTCATCCTGGTGAAATACAATCTGGAGCGCGAAGAGAACCGTCACTACGTCGAGATCGCGCAATTTCTGGAGACGCACGGCATTCATGCTCCGAGAATTTATTATCACGACACTGACGAAGGCCTGATCTGGCTGGAGGACCTGGGGGAGCGCGATTTATTCGGTTATCGGGATGAGCCCTGGCTGGTTCGCCGTGCCTTTTACGAATCGGCCTTGGATGAGGTCCGCAAACTCCATCAACTGCCGGAATCGGTCTGCATCGAGATGCGTCAGAATTTGCCGGCGGAGTTCAATGCCGCTCTTTACCTTTGGGAGCAGAATTATTTCTTCGAAAACTGTCTCGGCCGTTATTTTAAGATTGAAACGGGCACGATCGACAACTTGGACACGCTGCCGGCGTTACACTGCGTCGCCGAGAAATTAGCGGAGCTGCCTCGGGTTTTGGTGCACCGCGATTTCCAATCCCAAAATATTTTGCTGCGGAATGGTCAGGCCTACTTGATCGATTTTCAGGGAATGCGTCCTGGTCTCGCCCAATACGACCTGGCGTCGCTGCTTTACGATCCCTACGTCGAACTCACTCAAGCCGAACACGACGAATTGCTCGAGCATTACTGCAGTGAAAAGCCGAGTCCCGATTTTCTCGAAACGCTGCGGCTCTGCGCGATGCAGCGGTTGATGCAGGCCTTGGGCGCGTACGGATTCCTTGGCCTGGTCAAAGATTACAAACATTTCCTCCAACACATTCCGAGAGCAGTGCAATCACTCCGTGAAGTCGTTGGCAAAATCGACGGACTCGAATCATTCGAGAAATTTCTGGCCGAGCTTCCGTAATTTTCCGCGTAATCGCTCGAATGCGCGGCAATACCTTACGTCGAACTCTGCAAACAAATGGAGGTCGCTATGAAGAAACTGATATTAATCATTGTGCTCGGGCTGGGCTTGGGAGGCACTTCGGCTTTCGCTTACGATTATCGTTACGACAACCGCGCTGCTTATGTTTCACCGGGACGGAGCGGATTGGATTGGCGCATCAATCGCCTCAATCGGATGCTCTCGCATGTCCGCTGGGAATTGAGCCGTTATCGCGGGGATTGGCGATTGCGCCGCGAAGTCGACCGGATTTCCAGTGAGGTGAATCGGCTAAACTGGCGTTATCGCCACGGGTCCGACAGCTGGCGCTTGCGCCGCGAAGTCGATAGCCTCCGTGCGGAATTGCATCAAATCGAAGTGCGATTGCATGTCCGCGGCGGCGATTACTATCGCTGGGACTAATCGGAACGAACGACTAATCAGCTCACAAACGGATTTGTCTGGCGTTCGGTCCCGATTTTGGTCGGCGGTCCGTGACCGGGCAGAACCGTCACGTCGTCGCCGAGCGGAAAAAGTTTCTGCCGGATTCCGCTAAATAGAAGATCGACATCTCCGCCGGGCAGGTCCCACCGACCAACGCCGCCGGCAAAAAGGACATCACCTCCGATGAGCAAACGGTCCTGGCGCGAAAAGAAGCAAAGGCTGCCCGGACAATGACCGGGCACTTCGAGCACCTGAAATTCTGCTCCGAGAAAATTGCGAGCCGGCGTTTCTTCGATAAAAAAGTCGGGCTTCGCCGGCTCCACCTCCAATTCGAAGCCGAAATTCCGAAAAAACTCCCGGTCCGAAATCATCGGCGCGGTCGCGGGATGACAACCGATCTGACAGTTGAACCGACGTTTGATTTTGGCGACGTCCTGGACGTGATCGATGTGGCCGTGGGTAAGCAGCAGCAATTTTAGATCGACGTCGCGCGACTGGACCCAGTCGCAAGCGCCTTGGGGCGCGTCAAAGAGAATCCAACCTTCGGGCGCCGAGACCAGATAGCAGTTTGTTTCGAAGACACCGCCGCAAAACGCCTCGTAACTCATCCGGCTGACTCTAAACGATAGGTTGAATGCCAGCCACCTCGCCAAGTGAGGAATTGACCGATGCCGGTCTCAGGTGGACGCCGAAAACAGATTTTGAATGTTTCCGCAAGCAAGCTGTCTCATCCTCTTACATGTCGATTCTTCCTGGTTGTCATTGCGTTTGGGCACAAAGTCTGCGAACCTGAAAGCCGCGCGTTTTCCGATGAAACTACGTTTTCCCCTTCTCTCAGCGATCACAGCGGTCAGTTTGATCACCGCCACGCCGCAGGCGCTGCAGGCAAAATCGGATGCCGAGCAAATCTGCGTCTCAGTTGGTCGCCTTCTCGAAGAGGGCCATTACACCCATCAACAGCTGAACGCCGAGATGTCGCAGAAATTTCTGCGCAATTACCTCGAGTTGCTCGATTTCAGCCACCTCTTCTTCACTCAGAAAGATGTCGACGCGTTGACCGCAAAATACGGCACCGCGCTGGCCGACGATGTTTTGCTCGGGAATCTCAAGCCCGCTTACGAGATTTACGACCTCTACCAAAAGCGAGTCGACGAGCGAGTCGGCAAGATCAAAGAGTTGCTCAAGCAACCGATGGATTTCAAATCCGACGCGACCGTGGAGTTGCGTCGGGAAAAAGCGCCGTGGCCAAAAGATGAAGCGGAGGCCGATCAGCTCTGGAACGGCCGCATCGCGAGTGAATTGTTGCAGGAAAAGCTAAGCGAACACCCGATCGAACCCGGGCCGCAATTGGTCGGCCGCCGCTACGATCGAATCGCGCGGAACGTCCACGAGGAAGATCGCGAAGAGCAGGTGAAACTTTATCTGGATGCGCTCGCCCAAACTTACGACCCGCATTCGGAGTATCTGAGCAAGGCTGACTTTAAGAATTTCAACATTCAGATGGGGCTGTCGCTGGTTGGCATCGGCGCGATGCTCCGGACCGAAGATGGGTACGCCAAAATCGAAAGCCTTGTTACGGGCGGCCCTGCCCAAGTCGACGGCCGGTTAAAGGTTGGCGATCGAATCACTGCCGTCGGTCAGGGACAAAGCGAGTTTGTCGATGTTCGTGACATGCGGTTGGACAAAGTGGTCGAGATGATTCGGGGCAAGAAAGGGACCAAGGTTCGATTGCTCGCCATTCCCGCCAACGCTTCCGATCCGTCACAACGCAAGAGTGTCGACCTCGTGCGCGATGAGATTAAACTGAAAGACCAGGAAGCGCGCGCCGACATTATTATTAAGAAGGACGAGAACGGCAATCCGGTGAAACTCGGGTGGCTCACTCTTCCGTCGTTCTATGCCGACATGGATCGGCATTCCAAGAGCACGACGCGCGACGTGCTCGCCTTACTGAAACGCCTCAAGAAGGAAAATATCGGCGGGTTGGTTATCGATCTTCGCCGCAATGGCGGCGGTTCACTTGAAGAAGCGATCTCGCTCACCGGTTTATTTTTGAAATCGGGTCCGATCGTGCAGACCAAAGGTTCCAATGGGAACATCGTTATCTCCAGCGATCCTGATTCCGGGATCGCTTATTCCGGCCCGCTTGTTGTTTTGACCAGCCGGCAAAGCGCGTCCGCCAGCGAGATCTTCGCCGCTGCGCTCCAGGACTACGGCCGCGCCGTGATCGTTGGCGACAAGAACACATTTGGCAAAGGTACGGTCCAGACAATTCTGCCGATCGGCCGCTTCACCTCGCTGCTTGGGAGTCGTTCCGATGATGATGGCGAGCTCAAACTGACGATTCAAAAGTTTTATCGAGTCGCCGGCGGCTCGACCCAACTGCACGGCGTCGCTTCCGATATCGTCTTGCCGACTCTGACTGATCTTCCCGAGTTTGGCGAAGGCGCACTGAAGAATTGTCTGCCATACGACGAAGTGCCAAAAGCGCGCTATACCAAATGGTCGGATGGTCATCCTTTGTTTGTTGAGGAACTGAAACGGCGCTCGGCCGAGCGCGTCCAACACGACACCGAATTCCATTATGTGATGGAAGACATGGAGCGGCTCCGACACAAGCTTGATGAAAATCGCATCACCCTGAATGAAGACTCGCGCCGAAAAGAAATTCAGGACGAAAAATTGCGCAAAGAAACGCGCTCGAAAGAGCGTCTCGCCCATCACCAGGAAGAGCCGAGCATTTACCGGCTCACGCTCGATACCGTCGACAAACCAGATCTCCAGCTAATCATGTTCCCCGGAAAATTGGCTCAAGCCAAAGCGAAAGACGGCGTCACCAAAGTCTCGCCCGAGGCAGCGCCGGATGACGACACCGATACAATCGGCGCCGCCGACGACACCAAGGAACCAGCGATTGATCCAGAGCGTGACGAAACGCTGAATATTCTCGCGGATCTGGTGGATCTCTCCCGCGGGCCGAAGACCGCAAGCACCAACGTTAAGAAAACGGCTGAGCAGCGGCCGTAGATCTTCTTCTGATCTAATTGCGAAGCTAACAGCTTCGCCTACAGAAACCGCGACTCCGGCGCCGCCCCTCACGGATAAACCGGGCGCGACTCGTAAATCTGAGGACGCGGTTCGTATTGAGGGCCGGCCGGTCGCCCAAACCACGGCCACGGCGGTCGCCGTTGGGGCTGCGCGCCATATTGAAAGTAGCCGCCGGTTCGCGGTGTTCGACCGACTACGGTGACCGGCGTGCCGACGTCGACTGCGTTGTAAAATGCGACCGCCAACTGATCCGGCATCCGCACGCAACCGTGCGACGCGGGATAGCCCGGCAAATAACCGGCGTGCATTCCATCCGCGCCGTGGAACCGCATGAAATAAGGCATCGGCGCCGGAACGAATTTGCAGCCGCGCGGAACGTGCATGTCCACGTCGGCGTCAGCGATCACCGTGCGTCCGCTCGCGTCCACAATCTTCCCGTAGATGCTCGAGTAATGACTCCGCTCTTTCTCGATCACTTTGAACGAGCCGGTCTCGGTCAGATGCCCGTAACGGCCGCTCGAGATCGGCGATTGCATCACCACTTGCCGACCGCGGATCAGGTAAGCGCTTTGCTGTTGTAAATCGATCTCGACCCGGTATGGATTTTCACTCTGCGCGAACAACGATGTCGCAATGAAGAATAGAATTAGATGTGCCCGGTAAGCCCTCACTCCGTCTTAAACCCGCGAATTTGACGCAAGTTTCCAACTCGCCATTCAAAAGCGCTATTCTAAACAGCGATTGGCGCTTTGAGGTGGATCGGGCCGCTCCGTCGGGCGATGCTATCGCTAGACTGCAATCGGGGCTTTGATCGACGGGTGCGGATCGTAATTAACCAGTTCGAAATCTTCGAATTTGAAATCGCGGATATTTTTCACTGCCGGATTTAATTTCATCCACGGCAAAGGGCGACACTCACGGGTGAGCTGTTCGCGCGTCTGGTCGAGATGGTTGTTGTAAAGGTGCAGATCGCCAAAGGTGTGCACAAAATCGCCCGGCGTAAGATCGACAACTTGCGCGATCATCATCGTTAGCAGCGCGTAACTCGCGATGTTAAATGGCACGCCGAGAAATAGATCGGCGCTGCGTTGGTAAAGCTGACAGCTGAGCTCGCCGTCCTGGACGTAAAGTTGAAACAACACGTGACACGGCGGCAGGGCCATCCTTTCGATCTCCGCCGGGTTCCACGCGCTCACGATTAAGCGACGGCTGTCCGGATTCCTTTTGATCTGGGCGATGAGGTTGTCGATCTGATCAACACGCACGCCAGTTTCGCCGCGCCAATCGCGCCATTGCGCGCCGTAAACGCGCCCGAGATTTCCTTGTTCGTCGGCCCACTCGTCCCAAATCGTGACGCCGTGCTCGTTCAGATACTTGACGTTCGTGTCGCCGCGCAAAAACCAAAGCAGCTCGTAAATAATCGACTTGATGTGGAGCTTTTTCGTCGTCAGCAACGGGAACCCCGGGCCGCTCGGACGCAAATCGAAACGCGCTTGCGCGCCGAAGATCGATAACGTGCCGGTACCGGTGCGATCGGAGCGCGGCTGACCATCTTCGAGGACGAGCCGAAGGAGATCGTGATATTGCCGCACGCGAAAAGTTATCGCGGGTCCTGACAGTTGCCAGAGCAAAAGGTGGATCGGCCGCTCCGCACTGGCATCGGATTGCTCGATCCGCGTTACGCCTTGTTCCCGCCCAGCTCTTTTTCGAGCTGCGCTTTGCGTTCATTCAGCGTTTGCAAACGCAATTGCCAACGATGCAATTGGATCGTGAGTTGATTGATGTAACCGGTCACTTCGGCGCGTTGCGATTCGTTTTCGGCCAGTTTTCCTCGAATTTCTTCCGCGTAGGCCAACGCGTTCGCGCTCGGCTCCTCCGGTTTTGGAACGGTCGTGAGTTGGCCGCACTTCTGGCAGATTAAACGGAGCCCCGCAGCCGACCGATTCACAACCAACGCAGCTTGGCAGTGCTGGCAATGAAAGAGGATGTCAGGATCGGCTTCGACTTTTCGCAGAGAATTTTGCACGGCACCGAAACGAGCAGACGTTATGCCGCCGCAAAAGCGGAAATCCAAAATCCCAAAGCCCAGGCACCAAGGAAGCACCAAGCTTCAAATAATTTACAAATCGGAAAACGCGCGGCGGTGTTTCGACTTTTGGGTTTTGGAGCTTCCCTGGGATTTGGAACTTGGAGTCTGGGATTTCGGATGTGCGCCGCGTTGGCGCGCCTGACGGAGGTCATAACAGGCAGACTGTGACGCGTTGTCTCGAATTCGGTGGTAGCGCAAGTGGCTATTTTCGACGTTATTACCTTGTCATCAGTATCTTGTGCATTGGCGCACGCCCGCGGCTTGGTGTGTGCTAAAGGAGCCGACAGGTCGAAGTCTCTTTCAACCAGAAAGGAAATTTATTTATGGCTAAAGTTTTAGGTATCGATTTGGGCACCACCAATTCCTGCATGGCCGTGATGGAAGGTGGCGACCCGGCAGTTTTGGAAAATTCAGAAGGTGCGCGCACGACGCCTTCGGTCGTCGCGTTTACAAAAAGTGGCGAGCGGCTGGTCGGCCAGGCCGCAAAGCGTCAGGCGGTGACGAATCCGCAGAACACGGTTTTCTCAATCAAACGTTTCATGGGCCGCAAGTTTGATGAAGTGCACGAAGAAGAGCATCGCGTGCCGTACAAAATCGTGAAGGCAGCGAACGGCGACGCCCATGTTCAGGTGGAAGTCGCCGGCGAGCGCAAGACTTTTTCGCCGCCGGAAATTTCGGCGATGATTTTGTCGAAGTTGAAGGCCGACGCAGAAGCGAAGCTCGGCGAAAAAATTACGCAGGCGGTCATTACCGTGCCGGCGTATTTCAACGATTCGCAGCGCAACGCGACCAAGGACGCGGGCAAAATCGCGGGTCTGGAAGTTTTACGAATCATCAACGAGCCGACCGCGGCGTCGCTCGCTTACGGTTTGGACAAGAAGAAGGACGAGAAGATCGCGGTTTACGATTTGGGCGGCGGCACGTTCGACATTTCCGTTCTCGAAATCGGCGATGGCGTTTTCGAAGTGAAAGCGACCAACGGCGATACCCATCTGGGCGGTGACGATTGGGACGCGAAGGTCATGGATTGGATCGTGGCCGAGTTCAAAAAGGACAGCGGCATCGATCTGACCAAGCAGCCCGACGCGGTCCAGCGGATAAAAGAAGAGGCCGAGAAAGCGAAGATCGCGCTCTCGAGCTCGCAGGAATATGAAATTAATCTGCCGTTCGTCACGGCGGACGCGAGCGGCCCGAAACACATTCAGAAAAAACTGACTCGCTCGAAATTAGAACAGCTCACTGACGATTTGATTCAGCGGACGATTCCGCCGGTCAAAGCGTGTTTGAAAGACGCGAAAATTTCCGAGCGCGAAGTCAACGAGTTGGTGCTCGTCGGCGGTATGACGAGAATGCCGAAAGTTGTTGAGACGGCGCGCGGCCTGATCGGCAAGGAACCGCACAAAGGCGTTAATCCGGACGAAGTGGTTGCGGTTGGCGCGGCTATTCAAGGCGGCGTCCTCCGTGGCGACGTCAAAGATGTGCTCTTGCTCGACGTGACGCCGTTGACCCTCGCAATTGAAACCGCGGGTGGCGTGGCCACACCGATGATTCCGCGCAACACGACCATCCCGACCCGGAAGTCGCAGATCTTTTCGACTTACAGTGACAACCAGCCGGGCGTGGAAATTAAAGTTTTACAAGGCGAACGCCCGCTTTCGCGCGACAACAAAAATCTGGGGACGTTCCATCTCGATGGAATTCCGCCGGCCCCGCGCGGTGTTCCGCAGATCGAAGTGACGTTCGACATCGACGCCAACGGCATTTTGCATGTTTCGGCCAAGGATCTCGGCACCGGCAAGGAGCAAAAAATCTCCATCACCGGCAGCTCCGGACTTTCGAAAGACGAAGTCCAAAAGATGCAGCAGGAAGCGGAAGCGCACGCTGACGAAGACAAAAAGGCGAAGGAAGCGATCGAGATCAAGAACAACGCCGACACTCTCGCGTATCAGTCCGAGAAACAGTTGAAAGAACTGGGCGATAAGGTCCCGGCCGACAAACGCAAAGCGGTCGAGGACGCGATCGCCGCGGTGCGCGAAGCGATCAACAAGAACGACACCGACGCGATCAAGCGCACTTACGACGACTTGCAGAACAAGTTCCAGGACATCAGCGCCGAGCTTTACAAACAGGCCTCCGCGGGCCAAGGTGCAGGTGCACAAGCCGGTCCGCAACCTGGCCCCGAGACGCAATCACGTCCCGGCTCGCAACCGCAGGGCGAAGGTGCGCGACGCGACGGCGACGTGGTCGATGCTGAGTTCGAAGTCGTCGACGAAGATAAGAAGAAGTAACCAAAAAATTTGCCGGTGGCCCCGAAAGCTTTCGGGGTCGCCGGCTCAACCCAAAAACAAAAAACCAATAAGGAGTTAATTAACTTATGGCAGGAGTTAACGTAAAACCGCTCGGAGATCGGGTGCTGGTGCAGCCGCTCGAAGAACAGGAAACAAAAAAAGGCGGGATCATCATTCCCGACACTGCGAAAGAAAAACCGCAGGAAGGCAAAGTGGTCGCTCTCGGCACCGGTAAGGTGAACGAAGAGGGCAAGAAGGTGGATTTCACCGTCAAGAAAGGAGACAAAGTTCTCATTTCGAAATACGGCGGAACCGAAATCAAAATCGATGGCGAAACTTTCCTGATCATGCGCGAGGACGACATCCTCGGCATCATCGGCTAATCCCGTCTCTCAACTCTCAACTCTCAACTAAGAACTAAAATTATGGCAGCTAAACAATTACAATTCGATGAAGCAGCGCGGCACACCTTGCTGCGCGGAGTCGAGAAACTGGCGAAGGCCGTCAAGGCCACCCTCGGACCGAGC
>Ga0193729_1000133_pt1 | contig 34946 bp, 37 predicted proteins | sample U1c2metaG_FD_143036 | JGI IMG/M metagenome (GOLD analysis project Ga0193729, IMG submission 143036) | Soil microbial communities from a riparian zone of the East river system, Colorado, United States - U1c2 | ecosystem: Environmental > Terrestrial > Soil > Riparian zone | place: USA: East River...
GCCCACGACAATAGACGCTGACATCGTGTCCGCGCGCGGCCAATCGCGTAGACAGATGCTCAGCAAAGGTTTCAAAACCGCCGTAGTTTGCGGGGATACCCCTCGTGCCTAAGATCGCGATGCGCATCGTAAAAAATGAAGTGAATCAGGCAGGGGTCAACGATTCACTTGTAGTTTTGCCTAAGGACGACGTCAACTTAATAGAAGCAAGTATGGTCCACCTCTATTAAGATGTCTGCATTTCAAGCTGTAAACAGCTCAGGAAGCTTAACCTCTCGATTGAATCAGCGCAAGCATTAATCTTCCACTTTTGACTCCACGGGGTGAATTTTTTTCTCTGGTCACCCCGAGCAGACTAGTAAGGAATTAATCATGCCCGATCATTCAATTCCTCGAATATCCTCGAATCCTTTCCAATTCTGTTTCATTGAACAACAATTCGCGGGACTGAAGTTCTTCTGCCCCATGGCGCCGAATGACTGCTTCCTCAAGCTTTGGCCCGCGCGGCTCGCTCATAAACTTCCAGAGTCAATCGCGCAGTTGTCTTCCAACTAAACGCGCTGGCTCTTAGTAATCCTTTTGCACTCAGGGTGGCGCGATAATCCGGATCACCGAGCAAGCGCTGCAGCGCCGCTACTAAAGAGTCGGTGTCAAACGGATCGAACAACAGAGCGGCCTCGCCGGCGACTTCCGGAATGCTGGTCCGGTTCCCGGCAATCACCGGCGATCCGCATTGCATCGCTTCCAGAATTGGCAATCCGAATCCTTCGAAGTATGAAGGATAAACGAAACACGTCGCGCCGCTATAGAGCGCATTGAGATGTTCTTCGGCAACGTATCCCGTAAAAACAATGTCACCTGCCACAGATTCACGTTCCGCCGCATGGATTGTCTCGTTATCGAGCCAACCGCGCTTGCCCGCCAGGACCAGCTGTGGAAGCTTGACGTCAGCCGAAGAACTGCGCAGCCGCGAGTATGCTTCGATAAGTCGAATCAGATTCTTGCGCGGCTGGATCGAACCAAGCGAGAAAATGTAATCGCGCTCGATGCCGTAAGTCTTTCGAATGGTTTTCAATTCGGATCCATCCGTTACCGGAAAGAATTTCTCAGATGCAGCCTCGGGCGTGACCGTGATTCGCCCGGGACGGATTTTGTACGTCTTGCTGATGTCCTGTCGCGAATATTCCGAGACCGTAATAATCTGTGCGGCCTTCTGCGCAGTGCGGCGCACCGTCAAGCGTAGTTGCATCCAACTGCGCCGATTGAATGTCTCAGGCAGGTGTTCGAACGCCAGATCGTGAATCGTGGTGACGACGGGACACGGTGCCAGCGGAGGCGCGGTGTACTGCACGTGCAAGACGTCAACCGGATATCGTCTTAGCTCTCGCGAAAGCGTCAGCGGAATTCGGACCAGAGGCGTGTGCGGCAACGTCTGTTTGACAGTGAAGTTGGGCCAACGGTCTGCGAAGCGCTCAATCGCCTCCCGTTTCGTGACGTATAGCGTGTAGAGGTTTGTTTGATCGATTGCTGCGAGGGCTTCGATCAGGTTAATCGCGTATGTTTCGTTTCCGCCGAGCCTGGCTCCAACAGAATGGGCGTCGATGGCGATGCGCAAGGGATGTACATGTCAGAACCGCCTGCGGTAGCGGGTGGTTCTGTTCTTTTTGAGTCGTCGTGGTGGGCAAGCTCAACCGCCCGCTACCGCGGACGGCCGGCAGAGGTTACTTCTTGCCTTCCGGCTCACCGGCGGCGGCAGCGGCCACGACGCTGGCATTTGGCCGCGTATCACGCTCGCGAATGCGCGCCGCTTTGCCGCGCAGCTCGCGCAGGTAATAAAGCTTGGCCCGGCGCACGTGGCCCTTTTTAACTACGTCGATGTGATCGACGATGGTCGCATGCAGTGGAAAGATCCTTTCGACCCCGACCCCAAAGCTCGTCTTGCGCACGGTAATCGTTTCGCGCGCGCCGCCGTGCTTGCGAGCGATGCAGACGCCTTCAAAAGCCTGCAGACGCTCTTTGGTTTCCGATTCCTTGATACGGACGTGAACGCGAACAGTATCGCCCGGTTGAAATTCCGGAATATTACTTCGTAATTGTGTCTTCTCGACGTTATCTAAACGATTCATGATTAGCTCCAAATTCGTGCTTTGCGCTTTGAACTTTGTACTTTGATTTCTATCTGAAGAACCGCCTGCGATTCGTAAGACATCAAAGCACGAAGTACAAAGTACTAAGCTCATTCATTCTTTCAAAAGATCCGGCCTGTTCCTTTTCGTCTTCTCTTGCGCGGCATCGCGACGCCAGCGCGCAATCTCGGCGTGATGACCCGTCAGCAAAACCTCGGGCACGCGCATTCCTTCAAACTCCGGCGGACGCGTGTAGTGCGGATAATCCAGCAAGCCATCCGAAAAGGATTCCGTCGTCGCCGACGTCTCGCTGCCCAGTGCTCCGGGTATCAACCGCACGGTCGCATCAATTACCACCAGCGCGGCCGGCTCACCGCCCGACAAAACATAGTCGCCGATCGAGACTTCATCAGTCACCAGCGCATCCGCCACGCGCTCATCGATGCCTTCGTACCGGCCGCAAATCAGAACCAGTTGCGCGCTCTTAGCGAAGTCAGCGGCGATCGACTGCGTTAAGGGCTTACCTTGCGGCGAAAGCAATACGACTCGCTTACCAGTCGCAATCTCCTCTCTTCGCCGCGCGCCGGCTAATGATTCCACTGCTGCAAAGATCGGTTCGGGCTTGAGCACCATCCCGTCGCCGCCGCCAAACGGACGGTCATCAACCATGTGATGCTTGTCCGACGTCCAGGATCGCAAATCGTGTGCGTGTACGCTTACCAAGTTTGCCGCTCGCGCCCGGCGGATGATCCCATAATCAAATGCTTCACGAAAATAATCCGGAAAGATTGTAATGATATCGACGCGAAGCATGATGATTGATCCATTTGGGTCACAATTCCAACAGCCCTTCGGGCGGGTCGATCCGGATTAGCTTCTTTTCCTTATCGATCTCAACAACGATCTCACTCGCCATAGGGATCAACCGGTCGCGCCCTGTTTCATCAACGACCTTTAGAATCTCGACGCCGCCGGTCCGCATGACGTCTGCGACTTGTCCGATTTCTCTGCCATCGACGGTCTGAACTCGGCAGCCAATCAGCTCCCATTCATAAAAGCTGTCCGGCGGAAGATCCATGCGCTCATCTTCCGGTACCGCCAAATCGTAGCCCACGAGTTCTTTCGCTGCTTCGATTCCGTCGAAACCGGCAAACTTAAAGACGATGCGATTGAGGTGAAACCACTGCTCTTCAATTTGCAAAGATCGACGACTTCCATCCGCCGCAACGCCGATCAGCGTAGTCAGCTTTTCAAAGCGTTCGGGAAAATCGGTTAAGAGATCCGCGACGACTTCGCCGCGCAAGCCGCGCACCTTTACGATGTGCGCGACGACGATCAGATCGTCTGAGTTAGCTGCCACACTACTCAATCACGTCCAGTACGAAGCGACGATGTTGCTTCAGGCCGGCGGCGTAAACCAGCGAACGAAGCGCGCGCACCGTACGGCCTTGTTTGCCGATCACTTTACCCATGTCAGGTTGCGCGACGCGAATCTCAATCCGCAGAGTTCCCTCGCGCTCGACTTCGCGTACCTCGACTGCCTCCGGATCGTCGACGAGCGCCTTCACCACCATTTCGATCGTTTCGCGCATTAAATTGACCCTCGAACGTTTAGACGCCGCACTTGCGCGGCAAGGGGCGGACAAGTCCGTCGGCTAAACGACAAATCTATGCGGCTTCGGCTTGCGATTCGGCCGCACTCGCCTGATTCTTAGCCGCTTGCTTGATCAGCCGGCGCACCGTGTCGGTTGGCTGCGCGCCTTTGCCGATCCAATACTGAACGCGATCGGCCTTGAGATTGATCTCCGCCGGATCGCGCGTCGGATTGTAGGTCCCGAGGTTCTCGAGGTATGCGCCGTCGCGCTTGGACTGCTTTTCTTTAACTACGATGCGATATGACGGCCGCTTTTTCGCTCCCGTGCGCATTAATCTAATTGCTAACAAAGTGTCTCTCCTTCAAGTAATTCGTAACGCAAGCTGTTAGCTTGCGCGCAAACTGACAGTTTGCGTTACCTTCGCCGCTTCTTCTTTTTCTTCTTCCTTCTTGACGATCCCGGCAATCCCGCAGGCAAACCGGCCATCATCGGATCGCCGCCGCCGCCTTCCATTCCCTGCATGCCGGCCATGCGCCGCATCATCTTGCCGCGTAAACCGCCGCCGCTGAACATCCCTTGCATCATGCGACGCATTTCGGTGTATTGCTTGATGAGCGAGTTCACCTGAGCGACCGTCGTTCCCGATCCGCGCGCGATCCGGCGTCGCCGGTTGGCGTTCAGCATCATGTGATTCATGCGCTCTTCGCGCGTCATCGAATCAATGATCGCTTCGGTGCGTTTCAGCTCTTTCTCCATCATCTCTGACTGCTCATCAGTCAGATCCGGCATGCCGACACCGCCGAGCAACTGATCCGGCAACAGCTTCAAAATCTTTGAGAAAGAACCAAGCTTCTTGACCTGCCTGAGTTGCGAACGAAAATCGTCCAGCGAAAACTGATTGCGCTGAAGCTTCTCTAGTTGCGCCTCCGCATCCGATTGATCGATCTTGTCCTGGACTTGTTCGATCAGCGAAAGCACATCGCCCATGCCGAGGATGCGCTGGGCCACCCGATCAGGATAAAACGGTTCGAGCGCATCGTACTTCTCGCCGACGCCGACAAACTTTACCGGCTGACCAGTGACTTGCTTGATCGACAATGCCGCGCCGCCGCGCGCATCGCCATCCATCTTGGTCAGCACGACACCGGTAATGCCGATGCGAGCATGAAATTCTTCCGCCGATCGCACTGCGTCCTGCCCGGTCATTGCATCCGCAACGAAAAGAATTTCCACCGGATGCGTTTCGCTTTTGATCGTGACCAGCTCTTCCATCAACTCATCGTCGATGTGCAAGCGCCCGGCTGTATCGATCAAGAGCGTGTCGTAGCCGGTATCGCGCGCATGCTGCAGAGCACTGCGCGCCAACTCGATCGGATCGTTCGTCTCAGGCTTTTCAAAGATCGATTGGCCAGTCGCTTTCGCGATGACCCTCAACTGTTCGCGTGCCGCCGGCCGGTAAACGTCAGTCGAAAGCAGCAACGGCTTACGCTCCTGATTTTGCGCCAGCCATCGAGCGATCTTCCCCGTCGAAGTCGTCTTGCCTGAGCCCTGCAACCCGACAATCATCACGACGTTCGGACTTGTCTTCGTGAAAACCAGCCGCGAGGATTGCCCGCCAAGCAATTCTACCAACTCATCGAAAACAATTTTGACGACTTGCTCGGATGGCTTCAGCTCGAGCCAAACCTGCTGTCCTTCGGCTTTCTCTTTGACCGAAGCAATGAAATCCTTCGCGACTTTATAATTGACGTCGGCTTCCAGCAGCGCGAGACGAATCTCGCGCAGCGCCGCGTCGACGTGTTCCTTTGTCAGGACGCCTTCGCCGCGCAGGCTCTTCAGCGTCCGCTTTAGCTTGTCGGAAAGAGATTCGAACATACATCAGACAACAATTCCGAGCAACGCGGAAACAAGCATGATAGGTGGCGGTCTGAGGGGTGTCAAGGAATGGGATCGGGGGATCATACTCCGCTGGGCAGGCTGTCCCTTTGCCCATTCCCTGAAAGTGATCGGTTCGCCCGTCACGTCAGGATGTCAAAGCTTTCCTCTGGTTACCTGGTGGTGGGTAAGGCTAGCGTAAAGGGTTGGCTGATGATGAGCACAAGGACTGAGACCCGGGACATCGCCCGCACTTCGGCACGAAACCATCTAGCCTTGCCATTTCATCCTAAGACAGTCCTGTGCTTGTAAAACGAACTTGGCCTTTTCTTCGTTAGTCATCTTACGGACCGTAGTATCAGGGCCATAGTTTGCAAAGGCATACTGAGTGATGGATTGCTGAGTCATCTCGTTGAACGGGAGTTCATAGCTGAACGCCTCTTTTATTTCGTCATTCTGTTGGATGATGAAAGCACTCATTTCTCTAAGCGAGCACAAGCGAAACGGCTTCGTTAACGAACTGAGGGCTGGGCCGTATACTACACTCTGGACAAGGTGCGCCCTCCTCCCTCTCCGCCATCCGCGAGCCGCAGAATTGGCACTCAAATACTCGGTGGGTAGCCAGTTGGTCGGTCTCCTTCATCAACTCACCTAAATGGAGCTCAGTCTGTTCTTGATTACCAAATCCGATGTCATGCCCTTCGGCTCCCTCATTCATCTCAACAGAGATTTTCACCAATAGAACACCAGGACCGTGTTCCCTGTATGTGCGCTCGCACACATATAACCCTAAAACATCCTTATTAGACGTGAGAAAATGGCCGGAAGGGACAGATCCCGCACTACTGAAAGGCTCGTGCGATTTCATAGTAGGACACTAGCTATCAGGGGTTTCGTGAGGGTCGACGGATTCATAGAAACAGTTTCCTCGCCGGCCAATTGAAGAAGACGACCATCCCCGCCACACCTAACTCTTATCTCTGTTCTGAAGGCGAGAGTAACGGCGCCTGGGAGTCGTGACGCCGCAGCCCGACTGTGCTATGTTGCTTTACGTCTGCTGGTTATCGCGTTTAGCATTTATTGCCGCCCTGAAATTTTTTAAGGTGAAATGCGCGCTTTATTGGGCATTTATTGGTACTTAACGTATCGATAAAAAGCGTATATCCGACATCACCTCAGGATGTGATTGTGTCCGTTTGAGTAAAGAAAAACATCGCCCCACTTCGGCTGTCGTCGACTTAGAGCGCGCTCGTGCGCGTCTCAGTTCGACGGGCGGCAAGGCAACGCCGGAATCACTTGCGGCTGAGCTTGATGCTGTTCGCGAGTTACTCGATCAGGGTTTGAGCAGCGAGGCGCGCAAGCGTCTGAACGCTCTCCTGTCGGCAGCGCGGCCGCACCGCGCGCTCCTCGCCCAGGCGCGTTGTGCGCTATCGATAGCGCTGGAGATGCAGGGTCATTTTCGCGAGTCACTCGACGCCGTCTCGATGTATGAAGATGCGGAGATGTGCGCAAAGCTCGATGCTGAACTCAGTGCCAAACTTCAGATTCAAATTGCCCTCGCCTATAACTACAACCGCGATTACCCGAAAGCAATCTCACTGCTGAAAGCAACTTTGCGCGAAATGCCGGAAGCCGGCGCCATCGCCGGAGCTGCGTACACGGCGCTCGCTCGTGTCTATCGCACGATCACCGAATATCCAATTGCGCGGGACTATTCACACCGCGCGCTCGAATGCTATCGCCAGACCGGTGAGTGGCGCGGGCTGGCGGAAACTTACTTCGGACTCGGCATCGCGGACATTCAGGAAGGCCAGTCCGAAGCGGCGATCGAGAACTTTGGCCAGGCGATCAAACTGGTCGGCGATCATCCGGCGAGTTATCTGCTCGGGCGCACTTACTCAAACATGGCGGGCGCGTGCTGGTTTCTTAAGCGACCACAGGATGGCATTCGTTATCTCGAAAAAGCGATTGCCTATTACGAACGAACTGATCATAAGGCAAGCGCGGCGGAAGGCTATAACAACCTCGGTATTAATCTCGTGCTGCTGGGCCAGTGGGACCGGGCGCAAGAGGCCCTGGAGCGCGCTCTGTCAATCGCTGGTGAGGCGACGGACATCGGGAATGAGCTGCCGATGATTCTGGATTCGCTGGGCGAGCTTTTGATGCTCCGCGGCGAATTGGAAGAGGCCCACGGCCTCCTTGAACGCGCCGTCGCGCTGGCGAATGAAAAAGGACACAACTGGTACAGGTGTCAGACTCATCGGACGCTGGGCCGCTGTTACGTAGCGATGAAACAGGGTGAAGCGGCGCTCGCACAGGCAAAGAGCGCGCTTACCCTCGCAGATTTGATCGGTGATCGCCAGGCGATTTGCGAATCGCGATTGTTGCTGGTCGAAGCCTCGCTGATGTTCGGAAAAACAGACGAAGCCAATGATGATCTGCAGAAGATCACCGACCTGATAACAGATTCCGAAACTGATTTGCTGCTCGCCGGGGAAGCACAACGACTCCACGGCCTGCTGGAAATGGCGACTGGCGACGCGGGATTAGCAGCTCAGCATTTTGGCAGAAGTGTCTCGATCTTTGATCTGCTCGGTGATCGTTACCGAAGCGCACGCGCCCATTCCGAATTGGGCCGGGCTTATGCTTTGGCGCAACCGGATCGCGCCGCCGAGCATTTTGCGAGAGCCACTAACATTTTCCGAGAACTCGGGGCGCGTCTCGATCTCGCACGAACGGAAGAAGCCAGAACGGCGCTCGATGGAAGTACCGCCGAGCAATCACGCCAGAGCGAAACAGTCGGGCAACTTCTGACTTTACGACTGGCCGAAGCTGTTGCCTCGAGAGAGTTATTGTTGCACGAACTGGCCGCGGTAATTCGTCAGGAAACGAATTGCGCCAGCGTGGTTGTTTTCGAACCACATTCCGAAGACAAACAGCGCGTAGTGATCGCGCACGGGCTGGATCAGCACGAGAGTTCAGCGCTGGCAAAGCAATTCGCCGCGGTGCACAGCAATACGCAACTCGAATCTTTCGCCAGGAAGCACGACGCCGCCGTCGTCCCTTTGAATTCAAGCAATGCGCCACATGCCACGCTGATGATATCGCCCCGTGAAGCGGCCCAGCTGGCGGGGGGACTCTCACTCGACCCTTTGTTGCGCATAGTTGAATTGGGTATGGACGTTTGCGCGTTGCGAGAGCGCAATCGCAGCAGCCAGACTCGCGGAGAAGAGGCGGATCTTGCCGGCTCAGGATTGATGCCCGGCTTTATTCATTCGAGTCCCGCGATGACCCGCCTGGTCGAAGAAGTACACAAGATTCGATCGTCGGACGTTACGGTGTTGGTCACCGGTGAATCAGGCACCGGCAAGGAATTAGTGTCGCGCGCGATTCACGCGCTGTCAGCACGACGCGATAAAGTTTTCGTTCCATTTAACTGCACGGCGGTGCCGAAGGAGCTTTCTGAAGGTTACCTCTTCGGCTACCGGCGTGGCGCCTTCACGGGTGCGGTCAAAGATTCTGACGGCGTGATTCGTGCGGCTGCAGGCGGCACTTTGTTTCTTGATGAGATTGGCGATCTGCCGATCGATGTTCAGCCAAAACTTCTCCGCTTTCTTCAGGAAGGCGAGATTCAGCCATTGGGTGAGCAAAGACCCTCGAAAGTCGACGTGCGCATCATCGCGGCGACCAACACTGACTTGGAAGAGATGGTCGCGGACGGCCGCTTTCGCGAAGATTTGTATTACCGACTAAATGTAATTCGTTTGCGCGTGCCACCCTTGCGCGAGCGTCGCTCAGAGATTCCCACAATTGTTAATTATTATGTGAACCATTATTCGGCAAAATTCGGACGACGTGACATTCAGATTGCGCCACAGGCAATCGACCTGCTGATGGTGGGAGATTGGCCGGGCAACGTGCGGCAGCTTTGCAATGAAGTGCAACGCGTAATCGCCCGCGCTGAGGACGGAAATGTCATTACTCCCGAACAATTGTCCCCGGAATTGCGGCAGATGCGCTCGCCCGTGACGCCGACGGGCACAGTTACTTCTATTGGCGGCGCGGGCCAGTCCACCACTGTTCCTCTGCAAAACGTGACGCTGGCTGAGGCGCTGGCAGAAGTCGAACGCCGCATGATCGCCGAAGCCTTGAGCAAGCATAAAGGGAACATCTCGCGCGCCGCGCGCGAGCTTGGCCTCACCCGTCGCGGCCTCTATTTAAAGCTCGATCGACTGGAAATGAGCGCCAGCGCGTGATCCTGCCAACTCTTTCCGCAACCTTGCTCATCTATTAACGTGTAAGTTCTGGGAACGCCGTCGAACCAAGACCCGTTTGCGCCGGTTCACGACTGGCGTGTATCCTTTTCATGAAAGTAAGCCGGAAGTAATGAGCGCTAAACTCAACCTATCCAGTAACCCATTTCGTAATCGCGTCCTGCCGTGGACGGTGACGGCTTTTGTCGCACTCTTGTCAGTCGTCGCGCTGTTGTTCATCGCGCAGTCGACATTTCAGACGAACGCCAAAATCCTGACGACAGAGCGGGACATCGCAGATCTGCGAAAGCAAAATGACACGCTAAAGAAACAGGCCGAGGCGGTCGAGACGGCGCTTACTTCCGACCAAAAACGGGACTTGAAATACGCGCACGCGCTGGTCGATCGTAAACGATTTTCGTGGTCACGTTTGTTTGCCGATCTGGAAGCCTCGCTGCCGGGGGAAATAAAAGTCACTCGCATCTCAGTGAAAGGCGTGGGCATGGACGGCGATCGTCCGGCGGCGGATCTCGATTTGGTAGTGGCCAGCAAAACTCCGTCAAACGTGACGCAGATGATCGAGGACATGCAATCGCAGGGAGTCTTCCACGCCGAACTCGTTGCGCAGAACCCACAACGTGGCAAAGGCGAAGCCGGGTCCGAATACGAGCTGAATGTTCATTATGTGCCGCGCGCAGGATTTGCAATTGAGCCTGCGGGGTCCAAACGACCTGTCGATACTGCCGGCGAAGGAGGCAAAGCTCGATGAGTCAAGAGCACCCCATGCCCGGCAACACAGTGGCCCCGCGGCGGCAGATCTCAATTCCTTTCCACCAGCTACGCCGCCCGCCCGCATTGAACGTTATCGGGCTTCCTGAGTTGATAGGACTCGCCGGCGCCGCGCTGCTCGCAATCCTCGTCGTCTTTGCTTACATCTATTTCTATCTGCCTGCGAACGCGCACTTGAAATCAGCGGAACTTGAACGCAAGACATTGCAGGTAACACGTCAGTCGTCGGGCGCCGCTCTTGATGAAGGCAAGACGACCAAGGAGAGGGTCGATAAAATCAACGCGAGCCTGGAAGATTTCGAGAGTAATTGGTTGCCCTCGCAAGATTCGGGTCGCATGTCGCTCTACACGGTACTGAATAATCTGATCAAGAGTAATGGTTTGCGGAACACTGCGGGGCCGAGTTATTCCCCGCTTGATCTCGTTGGCGCCAAAACGCAGGTGCAACCCGGTATGAGCGCCGAGAAACAGAGCAACGCAAAGTGGCAGAGCATTTATCCGGGAATTGCCGTGGGCGTCACGGTTGAAGGTCCCTATCAGAACATCCGCCATTTTGTTCGCGATATCGAAACCAGTCGACAGTTTCTCATTATCAATGCGATCGAATTGGAAGGAGTCAGACAGTCAGGCGCTACGGAACCGCCCGTTAGTGCGCCGATCCAGCCGCGGACTTCGAGGAGTGGAGGCCCAACTTCGGTAACTCCCCCGGTAATTGCGGGTGGCCGCGGCGGATTGGTCAGTTTAAGACTCGATTTGGCGACCTATTTCCAAAGACCTGAAACGAAAACCACCGCACCTTAATTTATAGCTTGAGATTTTATGAAGTTTTTTGATCCGAACAATCCGAACGAGAAGAAGAAAATGATCGCGGCCGGCGCGCTGGGTCTGGTGGCGATCATCGTTCTCGGCTATGTCTTCTTCGGCGGATCGTCAAAGCCGCCTGCCAACACGATTGCGAAGGGTCCATCGCCGACACCGCGGGTCGGCAACGTTATATCGGATCCACCGCCCGACGATCCTTCGAAGTATACAGAAATCATATACACCGGCACTGTCCCTGCGGCGACAGAAGCGAATCGAAACGTCTTTGCTTTCTACGAAGCGCCGTCGCCAACGCCGAGGCCAGTTTACATTCCGACTCCGACGCCGACACCAACGCCACCCGTAACGGCCTCATCGCTCTCGCCGTCCAACGTGTACGCTCGAACGCCGGCCGATTTCACTTTGCAGGTGAGTGGCGACAAATTCACCCCGGCGCTTCACATTGTTATGGATGGTCGAGATCTTCCGACCAGGTTCATTAGTCCACAACAGCTGTTTGCCACCGTGTCCGCAAACCTCATCGCGAACCCGGGCGTGCGGCAAGTGATGGTGCGTAGCAACGACGGACAGATTTACTCGAACACGATTACGCTGAATGTGACGCCGCCGCCGGTCCCGAATTACAACTACGTTGGCCTTATCGGCAAGCCGCACTTCAACGACACGGCGGTGCTCCAGGATAAGAACAACAAAGACCTGCAGAATGTGCAACGTGGAGATGTGGTGGGCGTGCGCTTTCGCGTCGTGAGCATCTCTGAGAAAGAAGTTAAGCTGATCGATATAACTTTGAAGATCACGACCACGATTCCTTTTTCCACGGATCCAAATTCCCCTGGTCCTTACCGGCCGCCAGCGAGAGCCGTAGACGACGAGCCATAATTATGCGAACCAGCTTTCAGTCTACAGCGAATCAATCGCAACGCGGCTACGCGCTGGTGTCGTTGCTGCTGGTGATGAGTCTGATCGCACTTTTTGCCCTCGGCGCCGCCCAGAATATTCGTCAACAAGCACAGCGAGAACGCGAAAAAGAGGCCATTTTCCGGGGCGAACAGGTGGGGGACGCGATTCGCGCGTACTACAGGTATCGCGGCGCGCAAGGCGTAAATTCGCTGCCGACCTCGATCGACGACCTCCTTCAGGGAATTCCCAGAGGCACCAAAAAACTACAGATCCTGCGCGTCGAGGCCGCGCATGATCCGCTTTCGACTTCGGGTGAATGGAAGTTGGTTGGGCCTACGTCTCAAGACGTCGGGGCATTCGTAAAATCGTTAACGGTGTACTCTGGCGGCGTACCACCAACTCCACGCGGTGACATGGCTCGGCTGGCAACACTGATTCCACAAATGACGAACGTGCTCGATACTGAATCGACCAACACAGCTCCCGGCGGCGAAGACGATTCGGCAAACTCATCTGGTCCATTCCTCGGTGTCGCCAGTCGTAGTCAACGAAACTCTGTCATGACTTACTATGGAATTGATCGTCATGACGGCTGGCTCTTCACACCACTCTTCAGATAGCCAGGACTGCTCTCTAATGATCGGGATCGATTAGTCATTCGATGCGCGGATCTCACGCGTGCGGGTGACGTCTCAGCGTCAAGTTTTGTTGTGACCGAGCAACAAGAATTTTTTCGCAGCTGTAATAAATTGTTGACAACGATCTAATTAAGGTTTATATAGCAACATGTTGTGCGCCGTTTTCTCTAGACCACAAGACGTATCGAAGTACAGTATCTTGTGGTCATTACTCTGAAACTCAAGAAGGAGAAACGACACTATGGCAACTAAAAAGAAGGCCGCTAAAAAGGCCGCGAAAAAAGGCGGCAAGAAAGCCGCTAAGAAGAGATAGCTCGTTCAACAAGCAGGAAACAACGACCACGTTCAAGTGGCGCACATCCTATGAGGCCTTGAAGGCCCTTTAAAAGGAACGGCGAATGCTTTACCAAGCGACGCCGTTCCTATTATTTTTGCGCAACCTCTCTCTCAACAGATCATCAACAGCCGGTGAAGGTTTTACTTTCTCTTAGATTGGTTTGCACCTCGACCGATGTTCAGCGTCGCTCTCATTGAGCCAGAAATTCCTCAGAATACCGGAAACATCGCGAGACTCTGCGCAGCCACGCGGACACCTCTGCATATTGTTGGGGTGACAGGTTTTCGGCTGGATGATCGGGCCGTACGCCGGGCCGGGCTCGACTATTGGGACGAGGTTTCCATCAGCCGCCATCGCGACTTAGCGCAGCTTTGTGAATCACTGCCGCAAGCACGACTGCTTTACTTCTCAACTAAGGGAGAGCGATCACTTTGGGATCATAAATTCGAACCTGAGGATTATCTCGTGTTCGGGCCAGAGACGCGCGGACTCCCCCAAGAGCTTTTGAGAAGTAACTGGGAGCGATGTCTGACGATCCCGATGTTCAATCCGCGAGTACGAAGCTTGAACCTGGCGAACGCAGTTGCCATTACTCTCTACGAAGCCCTGCGACAGACTCGAGACCTTGGTTCTTAACCAGCGGCTTCGTCGAGCGTTGCCTCGTCGTCATCGTCTTCGCAATACGTTTCATAATTCGTCGAATCATCGTAGTAGTATGAGGCGGGCTTCGGATCCGCTTTTTCTGGTGGCTTGCCGGTCGCTCCCTGTTCGGTCCCGTCGTTATCATTGTGTCCTTCGCGCATGATGATCCATCATAACCGAACCCGTGAGCTTTCATCTTCCAAAAATATATCCGATTACCGATACAACACTTTCAGCTCTCAGTCACGCTGAGCAGGTGAAGCGTCTCATCGCGGGAGGCGCAACGTTCATCCAACTTCGCGAGAAAAGTAGTTCCGTGCGCGCCTTCTGTACTGACGCAGCCGAAGCGATTAGCATTGCCCGCTCGGTCGGCGCAAACGTGATCATAAATGACCGCGTTGATGTCGCGCTCGCGTTGGGAGCGGACGGAGTTCATCTGGGGCAGGCGGATATGCCGGTAACGGCCGCGCGCAGGTTACTCGGCGACGATGCGATCATTGGTTTCTCCACTCACAACATCGAGCAGGTCAAAGCAGCTCTCAATCTGCCGATCAATTACCTGGCTTTCGGTCCAATCTTCCCAACTCAAAGCAAGCGCAGCCCCGATCCCGTTGCCGGCCTCGATGCTCTCGGCATAATCAAATCTCTCAACGGCCGTTTGCCGGTCGTAGCCATCGGCGGGATCGACAGATCGAACGTGGTCGGAGTCTGGTCAGCGGGCGCTGATTCCGCAGCTATCATTTCAGCCATCGTTGCGGAACCGGCGCAAATCGCGAGAAATGTTCGTGATTTCCTAGCGTTAACGAGAGTTCAACAGTACTAAACTTTTTTGCTTGCGTTTCTACAGTCAGATCGTTCAGAATGGCTCCGGCCGATTTGCTCGGCGGGCGCATTCCTCAGCGCGAACTATTCGATCTCACAACACACCATCAAATGAGTTTCTTCGATCTGCCACCTATTATCGAACGCATGCTGCTGGTCTCTGACAAGATCAGCGACTTGAATTTTTCAGTTGGCCAGTTACCACAGGTTGAGATCAACGGAAAGCTAACGCCGGTTCAACCGCTCGGCTTGCAAAAGCTGACGCCATATCAAACAGAAATAATTGCGATGACGCTGTTACAGGAGAACCCTGAAGCTGCGGAGAAGTTGGTTAAGGGAGGCACGGCGGATCTTAGTTATTCGCTACCATCACTCGCTCGCTTCCGCTGCAACATCTTTCAGCAGCGCGGAGTTTATTCCATCGTCATGCGCGTGATTCCAACGGACATCCCTTCGCTTGCGTCGCTACACCTGCCAAAGCAGCTCGCCGAAATAGCTGAACTGCGAAACGGACTGGTCTTGATCACTGGTCCGACTGGATCCGGGAAGAGTTCCACGCTGGCGGCGATCATCGACATCATCAATGAGACGAAACACTATCATGTGGTGGCCATCGAAGATCCGATCGAGTACTTACATACGCACAAGAATTCAACGATCAACCAGCGCGAGGTCGGCCACGACACCAAAGATTTTCCGTCTGCCTTACGCGCGGCTTTGCGACAAGCCCCCAAAGTGATTTTGATCGGTGAGATGCGTGACTTTGAGACAACTGAGATTGCTCTCGAGGCTGCCGAGACGGGACACCTGGTGCTCTCAACTCTGCACACGATCGACGCGTCGAAAACCGTCGACCGCATCATCGGACTCTACCCAAAGAACGAAGAGCCCGTCATCCGGACACGTCTGGCACAGACTTTTCGTTACATCCTTTCTCAGCGTTTGATTCCGCGTGCCGACATGCGCGGACGTATCGCCGCTGTCGAGATCCTGCAATCGACTCCCAGAACTCGCGAGTACATCGAGAACGGAGAGGCCGAAGGCAAGTCTCTGCTCGATGCGATGCGTGACGGAAAGCTTGATGGCATGCAGGACTTCGACTCGGTCATCAAGGATCTAATCGAACGCAACGTGATCACGGTTGAAGACGGTCTGGGTTTCGCAACAAATCAAAACAATCTGTTGCTATCGCTTAAAGGCCTGACGTCAGGCGAAGACTTCATTCGCACCCAGGGGCGGAACATGGTCCCCAATCAAGCTTCGCAATTGCCCGCCGGATTTAGTCTTAACGAATAACTGACAGTTTTCTCAAAACCATGGTTCTCATTTGTCCACAGTGTAATGCGCGTTTACAACTTGATGACGCCAAGACTCCGTCTCGCCCATTTTCCGTGCGCTGTCCGAAGTGCCAGGCGAGCGTGAACCACGCGCCGACTCCGACGCCCGAAGCGACGGCAACGGCGACCACCACCGCCACCAAATCTTCTCTCGAAGTAGCTGCTGCGCCCTTCGAACGTCCTATGACGGCGCCGGCCTTCAAGCCAGCCGCGGAGGTTAAATCAATATCGGCAGAAGAGAACACGCCTGGTCTAAGCGAGATTGCAAAACTGCTCGCCGAGGCGCTACAACACTCAGACCGTCATGCGGGAGTCAGTCGAAAGAGACCGGCCTGGGATCGACGCAAGGCGTTGGTTTGCGTCAGCCCGGCGTACCGGGAAACGATAGCCGAGTCGCTGGTGGCTCATGATTATGAAGTGTTCATAGCCGATGATATGGCCCAGGGATTGGGACGCATGCGCGAAGAACGGATGGATGTCGTGGTGCTCGACGCGAACTTCGATCCGGTCGAGCAGGGCGTCGCATTCATCACGCGTGAAGTTCGCTTGCTGCGCCCATCCGAACGGCGACGGCTTTTCTTTGTGTACGTAACGACAGGTGTACGCACAATGGATTTGCACGCGGCTTTTCTTCATAACGTAAATCTGGTAATCAATCCTTCAGACGTTGAGCAATTGCCGGAAGCGCTCGACGTTTCCATCCGTCACTACAACGACTTATATCGTCCCTTCAACCGCGCACTCGATGTCGCGCCTATATAAGAAGCTCAACAACCGAACTGCATCAACGCGTCGCGCAAGGCGGCGTGTTTTTGCATTAGCTTCAAATAAAGCGCTTCATCACGGCCGCCTTTGGCGCGAATAATTCGAGTCGCCAACAGTTTTTGATCTGCGTTCCATTCTTTCAGATCCGGAATCATGGCCAGCGCGAGTGAAAGATTACGAAGCGCGGCGAGTTCACTCTCACTCCAGCTTCGGCTGGTAACTCGTAGTGAGCGCTTCACGAAATCCAGCGATTGTTCTCGAATTGCTACTGCGTTTCCGTCGAACTCGCGCGCCATTCGTCGCTGGACGGCGAGACCGATATTACGCGCTTCAAATTTGTCCCAAGGATGCCGCGATTCGTTTTTGAATAGATCAAACAACATGTGACCAGCCGCGAGTTTTCTTAAGGTAGCGGCGGACGTTCTATGGCTTGGATTCTTCAGGACCTTCGCTTCCTCTGCCTTGGTTAGTTTGAGCAATTCAGGTTTGACGGGCCGGAATCCAAGCTTGCGATAAAACCAAAACGCGCCCGATTCGATCCCTTCTTCGTTCTCGTGTCCAACTTGATAGGGATCGATCGAGAAAACGGTCACCCCGAGGAGTTGGCGCATCAAGTGGAGAATTCGCGCGTACAGCCAGGCCGTCTCGCCGTCACGAAACGTGTAATAAAGATTGAAGCCGCTCTCCATTCGCTCGCAAATCGAAAGGCCTTCGAAATAGGCAACAGGCACGCCGTTCTTGAAGATCAACGCGGCGTGATACGCGCGCAACGGCAGACGTTTTTCGGGCGGCACGCCGGTTACGAAGGCCTGTGTGCCGCGTCCGAGATCGGCTTTCACGATTCGACTCGCGTCGCCATAGGTGAACCCGTGCAACTCGCGATAGCGAACGGCAGAAGTCTCGCGAGAAAGATCAAGGATCCTTTCACCTTGCGCGTGTGAAAGTCTTTCGAGGGGAATCGCCGCGGATGTGAGTTCGCGCGAAAGCAAAATATCGCGACGCGCAATCAAAGGTGATTTATGAAGGAAGATCGGCCGAACCGATAATCGCATTCCCGTTCGTGAAGCACGGAAACCGTATCGCCAGGTGATGTGAAGTTTCAGACTGTCGTAAAGACTTGCTTTCGTCTTGTCAGAGAACGGCAACGATTCGAACCGTTCGATCAGCCATACGAGTTCGCGCCGGCGACCCTTCGCCGCGCGCAGCCACTCGCGATACGGCACGTGAGCTTCGACCATCGCATCGTCCTCCAGCAGTGGCAGAAATCTCGGCATCGTGGCGCCGAACCGATCTTCTTCTTCAAACCAATCCCAGTCGATTGAAAGTTGCGACGGGTATTTCGCGACCAGCCAGCGCACAATTGCATAACTGAAGTTGCTGGTGACTGAGCCGCCGGCGATTCCTGAAACTTCCGGATCGTCCAATGGAGAAAGATCAGCATCCTTCTCGCTCAGCTCCTGAACTTGCGATCCGAAGTCCTTTAGAATTCGCTCAACTTGTTTTGCGACGGTTGCATTGGGCGGATACGCACGAATGAACAGCAACGTCTCATGAAATCGAATCAACGAATCGGCGTCCGTGAGTTTTGATTTTGAAAGGACGCGCAGAGCGCGCCGAATCTTCGCGTCGCCTTCGCCGAAGCGCCGCTTGGATTCTTCTAAATCGTCAAGAGCTTTATTTGCGCGAGTCATTGGCCAAGAGGGCATCCGATGTGGCGAGCCTTGCCTAACGGTCGGGCTTCTGACACGAGACGCTAACGAGAGTTACAGATGCTTCCGCATAAAGGTCGCGATCTTCCATGCGTCGATCGCTTTCCAGGGCATCTCCGCGGTCGTGTAGTGACCGCACGGAAGCCACACGACGTCGAGATCGATTCCCCGTGACTCCACTTCAGCGATGACTTGCTTCGATAGATCGACCGGGAACGTTAAATCATAACGGGCGGCAATGAAGCGCATTGGCCGCCGCTTCATTTCCAGCAAACGCGGCACGAACGGCACAGGACTGATCGGGTTCCAAAACTCGCGCAGTTCTTCGAGGGTGACATTCGTTTCAATTGCCTGCTTCACGTGGTGCGTCGAGATTCCCTTCCAAACCACGTCCGCGAAGTAACCGGACACATGATTGAATACGCCGACATCAATCGACTCGTCATGAGCGAACGCGAGAAATGCCGTGCACGATCCGATGCTGGTCCCCAAAATTCCGATCCGTTCAAACCCTTGTTCCTTCAGCCAACGAACCGCGGCGCGCGTGTCGAGGACCGCCTGACGCATCGACTGAATCGTGCGACCGATGTTCGAGCTGACCAGGTGCTCAGCGCGTTCGATGTCGGGCGGCCGTCGCTCTTCGTGATACGGAAGCGTCAGGCGAAGCGCCGTCATGCCCAGGCGATTGAAGATACGGCAGGCTTCGACGTGACTGTCGGGCTGCGCGTTCCACTGTGGCAGGACCACGACTGCCGCCCGCGGTTTGTTCTTCCGTTCACGCCGCGGGGTGAACAGTCGCGCATGGACGATATTGTTTTCCGCAGACGGTGTTTCGACAACGCTGGTCCAGGTGAGATGATCGCCGGTGAGGTTCCAATCGTTGATTTGCGCAACTGAATAGAACTCATCACTGCGCTCCATGGCTCGCTGTGTATGTTGACGAAAAACAGCGCGCGGATCGTCACCGTTAACGTGGTCGCTGATGAACTCGAGCCCCCACTGAAACGGCCGCACGACCCGATTGTCGTCTCTCTTCGTATGCGCGATTTCACGCGCGCGCATCCACTTTCCGAACAAACTCAAATCCTCCAGGTTATCGACCACTCATCCTAAAGGGCGGCGAATGACTTAATCAAGGCAACGCAAGCTGTTAGCTTGCGCGCAAACTGACAGTTTGCGTTACAAAAACTCCAAATCCGTGGAGTGTCTTAGGATTTGGCTTTGTGGGTCCTGGCGGCTTTGCGTCTTGACGTGAAATGACTTTTCCGTGCTGCCGTCTCACGCAAAGTCGCAAAGCCGCAGAGAAAAGCTGCAAAGTAAGGCGCGACTCACGCGGCGGCCGGCGCCTCACCTCCCTCCTATTCCGCTAAATCGCGAAATATGTTATTAACGGATTAGCTTAATCAACCCCTGATGAAATCATTCCCCCGAGCTGACGTCAGATCGCAGCGGAGGTGTTTTGTCGGTGATCATCCAAACATTAATCAAACGGTTTCGCTTTGCCGCAGTCGCCGCAGTCTTGCTTGCGTTAGCAACGATTCACGGTTGCTTGCCAAAATCGATGTCGGAAGGCGGCGGCGGAATTAACATCACGCTCTACGGCTTTTCGATCATGAAAGAGCCGCTGGAAAAAGCGATCTATCCGGCGTTTGCTGCCAAGGCAAAACGAGAGCACAACCTGGATATTCATTTCACTTCATCATTCGCCGGTTCGGAAACGATCACCAATCAAATACTGCAAGGCGTGAAAGCGCAGGTCGCGATTCTCTCGATTGAACGCGACGCCGATCGATTAAAACAGGCCGGCTTTGTGACGTCAGACTGGCACCTGTTGCCGCAACAGGGAATCGTCAACAAAACGCCTTTTGTCATTCTGGTGCGCAAAGGAAATCCGAAGGGCATCCATGATTTCAGCGACCTGGCCAAGCCCGGCGTTAGACTAATCCATCCCGATCCCATCAGCTCAGGCGGAGCGCAATGGTCCATTCTGGCGATGTACGGATCAGAACTCGTGAAGTCGCAAAAGCAAACGGGCGATCCCGATCGCGCGCGCGCTTTACAGACTCTCCAGGCAATCTGGCATAACGTCATTACGACACCGGCTTCCGCGCGTGAGGCGCGCACGACCTTCGAACTCGGCAATGGCGACGCGCTGATCACTTACGAGCTCGACGCCTTGCTGATGAAACAAGCAAACAGCAAGAGCGACGCTGAGATAGTAATTCCGGAAGCGACAATTCTCAGCGAGCATCCGGCCGTGGTCATCGATCGAAATGTGTCGGCGGTTGATCGGCAGGTCATCGACGCCTTCATGCAGTACTTATGGAGTGAAGAGGCGCAACGGGCGTTCGTAAAGTTTAATTTCCGTTCGGCCACCAACGACGCTCTGAATCAGGAAAACAAGGAACTCGCAACCATCAAATATCCGTTTACAGTCAACGATCCATTGCTCGGCGGTTGGGGCCACGCTTATCCGGAAATCATCGAAGGCATCTTTCGCGATCAGGTGCAGAGGAGAAAGTGAGTTGCCACAATGGAGGAGATTTGCCGCAGATGAGCGCGGATTTACGCGGATTTGAAACTAACCAGTAAAATGTCGTTAAGCCGCTTAATTTTCATCTGCGTTCATAAGCGTGCATCCGCGGCTGATTGATTCTTTGGTTGGCGTCTTTCTGGCAAGTAACTCTAAATGAAGATCACATCAATTAGGCATGTACGCGGTTTTGATGTCGCGCGACCGATTAGCATCGGCATGATGCTGGGCATCATGTTGCCGCTGGTCTTGTTGCCGTTGCTGTCCATTTTCGTTTATGGCTTCGGCAAAGGACCCGGGATGTTCTGGTCTTCGCTGGTCGCGCCGGAAGCTGTGTTCGCGCTCAAGCTGTCGATGGTTACGAGTTTTTGGGCGACAGCTTTTAACGTGCTCTTCGGTTTGTTCGCGGCTTACGTACTTTCGCGTTACGACTTCTGGGGACGCAACGCGGTCATCGTGACCATCTCTCTACCGACTGCAATTCCCACGGCTGTCGCCGGATTTGCGTTGCTTCTGCTGTGGGGAAAATACGGAATGATCGGCCGATACTTCTCAGAAAACCAGCAGATCATGTTCACCCCGTACGCGATCATCCTGGCCAACATCTTCGTTACTTTTCCGCTGGCTTTCGGAGTAATCAAACCCGTGTTCGACACCATGAGCCGCTCGCTCGAAGAAGCATCAGCAACGATAGGCGCGACGCGCTTGCAGACTTTCTGGCACGTGACGTTGCCCAGCCTGCGCGGCGCCATCGTTTCGGGCGCGCTGCTGACTTTCGCGCGCGCGGTCGGCGAGTTCGGATCGACAATTCTCGTCTCAGGCAATCTCGCCGGACGCACCCAGACAGCGCCGCTCTATATTTTCGCCAAGTTCAACGAAGGACAGATCGAAGCCGCGAACGCCATCGCGATTGTTCTCGCTTTACTTTCATTCGTGATTTTCAGTGTCCTTTTCTTTGCTCGTGATTGGCTGGAGTTCGCACAGGAAGCATGATCGCAAAAATGGCATTAGCACCCGAAAGAGATCCCCATGTTTCATGGGCGCCGGAACGTGAGCAACCATCAGGCGTCGCCGCCAGCGTGCGCGGCATTAGCAAGCGCTTCAAAAAATCGCGTGTGCTGGAAGACGTCAGCTTCGATGTAGCGGAAGGCGAGTCACTCGTCCTGCTGGGCGCATCGGGAAGCGGCAAGACGACGATTCTGCGTATCATCGCCGGCCTTGAATTGCCTGATAGTGGGCGTGTCATTCTGCATGGCAAGGACGTTACTGATTTGCCCGCGCGCGAACGCGGCGTCGGCGTGATCTTTCAGTCATACGCGTTGTTTCCGCGGATGACTGTCGAGAAAAACATCGCGTATGGATTAAAGATTCGTCATACTGCGCGAAAAGAGAGACGAGAAACAGTCGATCGCCTGATCAAGCTGGTCCAACTCGAACAGCATCGCAAGAAATATCCGTCGCAACTCTCGGGCGGGCAACAACAACGTGTGGCGATCGCGCGCACCCTCGCTTACAAACCACAAGTGTTGCTCTTTGATGAACCGTTCGGCGCGCTCGACGCGCAAACCCGCGTTCACCTGCGACGAGAGATCCGCGCGCTGTTGCGACAAGTGAAAGTGCCGTCCGTCTTTATCACTCACGATCAGGAAGAGGCCCTGGAGTTGGGTGACCGCATCGCGGTCCTTAACGAAGGCAGGCTCGAACAGATCGGCACGCCCGACGACGTCTACAATCACCCGGCGAGTGAGTTCGTCGCGACGTTTCTGGGGGCGGCAAATCTTTTGCTGGGCGTGGCCGCGGCGGGATTTGTTGAAATTGGCACCGCAAAGTTGCCGGCTGAGAAAGAAACGAAACGGTTTCGTGACGGTCAGTCAGTTAAGCTCGTGTTTCGACCCGAGGATGTCTGCGTCAGTCAGGATGCAAATCTACCTGAAGGCTGCCGCCGGCTGACCAATGGCGTAATCGAAGAAGTTAATTTCGTGGGCGCTTATGAACGTCTGACTGTTCGCCTGGATCTTACTCATCGGAAAGGCGACACCGACGCGCTTTACGAAGTTACGATAAACACCCCTCAACGAATGACTGGAGTCCCCATCATGGTGACGCGGCCTAAGCCGGAAGCGAATGCCTTGCGATACAAGAGCGGCGATCGCGTGGCCATCGGACTCACTTCATTCAGCGTACTGCCAAACTACACACTCGTACGACAACGATGAATCGAACATTAGGCGTTATTTTCGCTTTCACGCTCATATTGTGCGCAGACGTCTGCGCGACGGCGCAGACTAAGGTCGTTCCCAAGAGCGACACGCAGAGTTGGAATGACGTTCAGGTGACCGTTCCGATCAACAAGAAATTTGAGTTTGTGCTCCTGGGGACCTTGCGTATTGGCGGCAACCTGACCAGGCCGGTGGATGAACGCTGGGGGATTCGTTTTAACTACGCGCTACAAAAGTACGTCACGCTGCAAACCTCTTATTTTCATCGCGAGGCCAAGCCGCCAAACGGAAAACCAGAAAGCGAAGACCGTCTCACCGTCGGTGCAAACTTTCGCATACCGCTCGGCAAATTCACCGTCAACACGCGCAACTGGTTCGAACGACGCTGGCGCGATCCTCAGATTAATGCCTGGCGTTATCGCAATCGAATTCAGCTCGAACATCCATTCAAGATTAGTAAGACGAAATTTAACTGGTTTGTCTCAGATGAATTTTTCTATGACTGGAGTTTGCACGACTGGGTGCGCAATCGTTTCGCTGTTGGTGTAAGCCACACCTTCAACAAACACCTGACGCTGGAAGTTTATGGGATGCGCCAGAACGACGGCCGCACAAAACCGGGTGACGTGAATGTTATCGGGACGACGTGGCGGGTCCGGCTGTGAGACTACAGCTTTGAATGGCGTGAGACCCACTCGTCATATGGAATCGCGCGACTTTTTATGCGCTCTTCGATCCAGTCACTAAACGCATTTGCGAGATCTGGTTGATCATAAAAGATTACGCTGTGATCGACATCATCGGCACCTTCGTGCGCTGGAAAAGCAATTGACGCGTGACGTCGATCCACCACCAAGACGTCGAAGGCGAGCGGCGGGCTCATATCGAGCAACGCTAGCGAAGATAACTCTCCAACCTCTTCGCCAGTATAAACGGCTCGTCTCTTATCAACTTTTTCCCGGAAGCCCGGAGGAACTTTATTGAAGTCTATCGCGATAATGGTGTCAAACTTGACAGGCGTCCCTGCTTTTTTCGAATCGCGAAGACGTTTGGTAATAGCTTGCGCCCATTCTCTTGATGCTTTCACTCCCTGGCCAGTAATAAAGGACTGAATTCTGCTGTTAGCTTCTCTTGCGAGCCGCTCTGACATTGCGTAGACCTCGCGTCGCCCTTTCAAATGAATACACCCTCCGCGCGACATAACTTCCTTCCGCAGCTCCGATAAGTCCTTCCGCGTCAAAGACGCAAATCGATCATATCGGCGCGAAAAGACCAGCCGCTCTAAACCGACTGCCAGCATTAGCAGGCCGAGGGCTGCGAGAATTAACCCTAAGGGTTCGTGCCCAACGCCGAATCGCTCTAAGTCGACATGAAGAAAATGCAGGACAGCCAAGGCGATTCCACTAACCCCGACGAGGACAAGGATCGCCGAGTTAAGTGACTCCAAGAACTTACTGAGATTTACCTTCGGCATTCGCAACAACTCCTGGTGAAGATTGCCAGTCATAAGTGTTGCTCTTGATTCCCTGATAGTTCGCATCAAGAGCTGGTTCGAGTAGCACAATCGCGGCGATGCGCCGCGCGATGTTCATTACTTCGCGCGCTTCGTCGGGCGTGAGCGGACGGTCGAGCAATTCAAGCTCGCGATAGCTGAGCCATTTTTTGATCACTTGATAACCGCCGATTGTGTAATCCCACACGCGCGCGGGAATGTTCTTCCAATACGCAACGTTGTTCAGATAAACGTCGCACGTTTGCTCGCCAAGATGTGCAAGAGCATCGTCAATCGACAGCCCAAGACTCTGAGCGCCTCGTTCGATTGCCTCGCGTTCGTCTGTGGTGTATTCGCGTTCGATGAGTTTCCCTTTGCCGGGCATCGTGACGCCACCCTTGCCCGCGTGTCCCCAACCAGCCGTGAGCTTCAAATCTTCTGCTGGATTAAGAGGCTTTCCTTCAACATGTGATATGGAGCCGATGTGTTTGAAGGGATCTTGAATCGTGCCAGCAGTCACGCCGTCAACTGCTTTCTCAGTATCCAGTAGCGCTGCAATCCTTCGCCCGAGCTCCGCGGAATGAAGCAGCGCATCCTTTGTTAACGGCAAAGGAATGCGTGGCCAGTCCTGGCGAAGTGCTCCTCCGTTTTCGATTGCGTATGAGGGCGCATGAAGAATTGACACCAAATGATAAAAGAGAGAAGCGGCGTCCTCGCTTAGACCGACCGAATTGAGGTACTTAACTGCATCTTCCGATAGATTCAGTTGCCGGTCATTAACCTGCACCACCTTCGTTTCGAAGAGATGGTTTGCCTTCTCGGCCACCAATGACAGCGGAAAAAGATTAGCGCCGCGCTCGACGAGATGCCGCGACCCCAGCCGCGAGGTGACAATTGGCGGGTCGAATGACTTCCGGTTCTGCTGAACACCAACTAACCACACATTTTGCTCGGACACATGAGGAAAGTAATCTGCGCGCTTCCTGTCTAGAAGTTTTGTCTCAGGCTCCCAGTAGAGCCAACGCAAATCAAAGGGCCGATACAGATGCGGCAGGATGTTTTCTGGAAGGAAGCCTCGTCGGCTGAGATATCCTCGCGTTTTTGCGGCATCGAACCCTGCAGTATTTCGCATCGCGACAGGTTCGGCTCTGCCGATTTCTTCATTACTGACCTCAGGGTCGAAATACTGTGACCAGCCGTTTGCGATCGATATCAATCACTAGTTCGTCCCGACAACTCTGAATGCCAGGAAAGGAAACTGGAAGAAGCTCTATCAACAAGGGCCACGAGTTGTAATCAACACTTGAACTTGAGGCACTAAACGGAAGGCCTAGACTCAGTACCGGGGAGAACGACTCGTAGGGTTTGTCCTTCGACCCGCTGACTGCTGCGAGTATGTCGGCCCGCTTGGTTTTTCCCCACCAGTCTCGGAAATAAATAGCCTTCGCGTGTTTGTGCTTCCTTTTGCGAACAAGTACTGCCACCGCAGTACCAACCTGAATTCCTTCTCGATTGAACTCAGTTGAGAAAACACTTGGATCGGGCTTCCCATCAGGTGTGACTTTTCCGGTTCGGTACTTGTCGCCGTTTAGTGAATCAATCCAAATGTGATCGAACGCGTCCAGATAACGTTCACGCATACCCGAACATGAAAGGCTATCGAGCCATGAATAGTTTGAGATGAACGAAACAACTCCTTCGCCCTTTCTTTCAACAATTCGACGTTCGGCCATGCGATAAAAGCGAATGTAAAGGTCGTTAAGACCTTGCCCTTGCGGCGGCGGAGCTTTCACAGTAGTTCTATAGGCTTCCGTTAAATCCCGCTCTTCTTCTATGGCAACATCGGCGAAGCCGTTGTACGGCGGATTACCGAGAATGACGAGGATCGGAATTTCGCGCTTCACCCGCTCTGCAGCGTCATGCTCTTCCTTTAACTCCGCGAATGAGAATCCAAGTTGTTTTAATCGAGCTTTCACTTCTTCCGATGGCGGCTCCCAACCGGTAAGTGCGTTTGTCAGATAAACGCCGACGCGTTCATCCCCCTCTTTTTTATTTTCGATCAAAGGCGCGCCGAGATTTTGCAAGAGCAGTCCCAACTGCAAATGCGAAACCACAAAAGGTGCGGGGAGAATCTCGAAGCCAAACACGCGCTCCATCGCGGCGCGCTTAAGATCGTCGGCCATCAGCGCGTCCTCGCCTTTGGCCTTTAACGTTTCGTGAATCTTGTGCAGGACTTCGACAAGGTAAGCTCCGGTGCCGCAACAGGGATCGAGCACGTAAACGCGAGGGTCAGCTAATCCGTCTGCGATCTCCAGTTCTTCGCGCAGCACAGCGTCAACACGCGCAACCATGTACTTGACGATCTCGGTTGGCGTGTACCAGACGCCGAGTTCTTTGCGCAGGTCGGGATCGAATGCTTGCAGGAAGGGCTCATAAAAATACTGGACAGCGTGAGCTTCTTCGAAATTGGAAAAGAACGCGTCGCGATCGACGCGATTGAGCACCTCGCCTGTCCAGTCGAGGACTTCGACCAAGTCAGCAGCTTCAAGCTTTGAAGGCGTCGCCACCTGCTCAAAGAGCGCCTTGATCATCGGCACGTGCAGTTCCCACGTGGCGTTCCGCCAATCGAACTTATCGGTTCGCTTTCGATTCTTCTTACTCCAGAGCACCCAGGCCGAGAAGACACCATAGAAAAGCGTCTGCACCAGCGTCGAACGAAAGAAGTGTTCGCCCTTCTCGCCTTCGAACCTTAGACCGAGCGCTTCTTCCAAAGCCGCACGAACAGAATCGAGCGCGGGCAATTCCGTTTCTTCAATCCGCGCTTTCGCGTCGCGCGCATACGAGGCCAGAAACCACGCCACATCTTTTGGCTGAGTGAGAGGCGCGGCGTGAAGCATCACACGCTTGAGATATTCAAGGAATCGTTCCCCGAATTGCGTTGCCGTTGCCCGGGGGCGCGCCGCTGCCTTCCAAAATTCGGCGTCGTTTGCGGACAGCGTGAACCGCTCGCGTTTCACGAGATTTCCATCGCGGTCGAGTCCTACAAGGAGGAAGTCACGGTAATTCGTGACGAGCACTTGCTGATAACGTTTGAGATAACGGCGAACCTGTTCGCTTGCAGCGACAGTATCGACATCGTCAGTCGTCGGCTTCACTTCGATTGCACCGCGCGAAGGAAGCTGACCTTCAAGCAATTCACCTTTCGCTCGTTTCTGAAATTGATCGGGAGTGAACAGCCCACCGTCAGGCAGACCTGCTCCTTTGTTCGCGATGTTGATGATGCAGCGAACCCGCGGCTTAAGTGTCTTGCCTATTTCGTTGAAAAGATTCGCGAGTGGACCGTAGCCGGACGTTTCAGGCACGCCAGCGCCTGAACTGTAAATGTCGTACAGACTTTGAAGGTAGGTTTCGAGAGGGTTCATCGAATGAGGTGACTCCGCGTTGTTTTTGCGTCGCCTAACTTATAGCTCAGAACCCTTTTTTAATGGAAGAAGGAATTAGGAAAAAGAGGCGACGCTTCGCGAGAAGTCTAACAGGAACATCATCGACCCTTAGCGCAGCTATTTCTTTCTTCGGTTATATGGCGACTGGTTAGTAGGCTTTGATGAGACGCCTTCGCTGCTAGCTTTGGAACGAACAGAATCCTGAGTCGAGCCCAAGCTTGAGACCAATCACTCGCGTCGGAGTGTTGTCCCTTGCCAATTCGCGAAGCTGTTTCACGTCCGTCTTGGTTCATTCTTTACCGGTGTTTCTTATGTATTTCGGCATGAGTCAATCTCCTTTCTTCCCTCTATCGTAGCCAATCTTCTCGCTAGATCTATTAGGAATTTTTCTTCTCCTGCCACCTCAGCTTCAGATGATTGCTTAATCAGCGCGATCTCGTTCAGGCAGTCTTCGTGGGATTTATATACCACGTCGTGGTCAACGAGGATGCGGTGGCCGGTAGTCGTCTCGACTCGCCAACGCCACGAACCTGACGGCTCCTGATAAACGTGATACTCGACGCAAACGTGTTTAGCGATCTCGTTTGGCTTCAGGAACGCAAGGCATTTCCAGTTGGGACAATAGTAACGATAATACTGAAGGTAGTTGACCGCTATCTGAAACTTCGTCATGCGCGGCAGCCGCCGCGGAAGCATGACGACGGGTGACTGCTCGCTGAGCGCAGAAATCTGTTTGATGACCGGCAGTTCAATCTTCTCAACGTTGAGATCAATCACCGATTTGAATAGCTCTCCAAACTGGGCGTGCAGGTACAGCGACAATCGGTAAACCAAAAAGCTACCGCCAAAGAAAACAAACGCCAGCGCGGCGGCTGAGCGCTTGCCCGGAAGATGATTGTCCAGAACCACCAAGAACTCAGGCATGTGTGGGCCCAGTGAAGGAACAACACGAAGGCCGGCAGCCTTCAGTATCTCAAGACCCAAATAAAGCACCATTAACGAACTGCAGAAGAAGAGACAAAAACAGGCGTACGTCGAGCTGTCCGCCAGGGCTTGACCACTATCGACCTCTTCCCGCGTTTCCTTGTCCAGCTTTAGCCAGATGCGCCACCAGTAAAAGATCGAATCGAATCCGTAGACTCTCCGTGAGTACAACTCAAAGGCGCGTAGCAGATTGCCGAGTCGTGACGGATAGACAACGCAGTACTCGCCATCATCCGTCATCGGAAACTGGGCGCTGAGGTCGGTGTAGGCCTCGTCCCGACCGAGACTATTCCCGCTGCGCGAATTTTCGACCAGGCGACGAAGTCGTGCTGCTTCGCGCCCGATGAATATTCTCTTGATCCAGCGCGGCCACCAGCGGCGGCCTTCGACGAGCATATAGATCGACATGTCTGAGATAGTGATCAGCCAACCCAGCAGGATGATTAGCGTCACAAACGCCGCGTCGAATCTCGCTGTCCAGCCAAACAATTCCAGGCCGGTATTGAGCAGTGGCAAGAACCCAAGGCTCAACAGTAAGCCGGGGATGACTAGACGGAAAATCAGCTTCACGCCGAAGTCGAAGGGAAGTTTCATAGACTGGTTTTAAATTTGGGCGGTCTTGGGCCACTTCCACCGTGCGGGCCGGCCATCGCAACGAGTATCCGATCAAACAGTTCTTGGCCGTCCAGGAATTCGGCCACTGCGCGGGCTTCGTCCTCCGACGCCACCTGAATCACTCCCAGTTTTTCCCCGGGCTCGATTCCGAGTTCTTTCAAACGAACCGAGGGGAGGATTGTCTTTGCTTCGTCGACAATCTCGACTGATTCAACAGTGCCTGCCTGAGCCGACAGCTCCTCTAAATGAGAATGAACAACGCTGACTGATAGATTTCCGACATACACCTTTACACTCACGGGGATAACCTCCTTTTTGGTTGCAGAAGCCGCTGGTTAAGGACCGGCTATTGCGGTGGCCGCGGTCCCGAACCTCCATGCGGACCGCCTGGCGTCATACCGTCACCGCTGGCGGGCCCTTCCTTGTCTCTATCGTTGGGGCCGCCGGGATCATCTGGCCGGTCAATCTCGATTAGTCCTGCGGCGATTGAGGGTGATTTTTCAAACATACGAACTCCTTTCACTAGCTTTCGTGGTGTGGATCAGTAATTACAACGGCGTTGCCAGACTGTTTGACGAGGTCGATATCATGCTGACAGTCTTCCTTGTTTTTGTAACCTTCTACCGAGTCCGCGATGATGCGGCCTTTTGACGCTCTTAAGCGCCAACGCCATTCCCCTTTTTGATCTTTGTAGTAAACATAGGTCATGTGAGTCTCCTTTCTGAACCGGCTAAGAGAAAAGGGGGAAAGGGCAAAGCATCGTGGGGCGCTAAGCCCTCACCCCGGGCCTCTCCCAACGGGAGAGGGAGAAAGCAAGTTAACAACTTGCGCTAGATCAATCGCTCTAAGGTTTCGGTGGTGGTGAGCCGCCTGATGGTGGAGCGCCGCTGCCACGATGCAGTCCTGACTTGCGCTCGCTCTTCCGCGTGTAGCCCATCGCTTCATAGAGACTGCTGTCGGGACCAAACGCCGGATCGGCGAGCACGCCGGCGACCAGGGCCGCGGCCTTTGCCAACGAAGCGTCATCGGCATCGTTGCGGCTATTGATTAAATGCGTGCGTTGATTGTCCAGGTCATCGATCTGCTGCCGCGTCGTGAATGACGGTGCGATGGCTGCTTCAAACTGTTCCGCAGTCATCCCGGCGAACGCCTTATCAGCAGCCAGAGTTTTCCATGCGTTGAGTACCTGATTGAGTTTCTCTTCGTTGTCTTTAGGTGAACCTGCCATTGGAGTGAACCCTTTCTCGCGCGCGGCGCGCGCGGTTGAGTAAAAAGGTGGTGGCCTGCCTATGCAAAGCAGGGCCGTTATTTTGTGGCAGCGGGAGCTCTTAGGTTTTGTGTTGAGCGCCGTGTCACGCGCCCTTGGGCACCGCAATGATGGCGAGAGCGCAAGATTCCAAGCGAGGAGCGAAATCCTTAAGTAAATCTGAGGTTTCCGCCTTGGTAACGCGCATTTTGCCACCAGAAATCGCGATCCGCAAGCTTTTTATCGCGATCCTGAAGGCTCCTATCGCGATCCTGAGGTCTTCTAGCACGGTTCTGAAGATTTCGACTCAGATCCTGAGGGTTTCTGTCGCGATCGGGGGGTTCTCTACCGCGGTCCTGAGGGCTTCTATCGCGATCCCGAAGGGTTCTATCGTCATTCCAAAGGGTTCTATCGCAATCCCGAGGCCTTCTATCGTGGTTCCAAAACAAAGGGATCGCGATCTTGGTAGACCCGATCGTCGGTAGTGTCTTACATTCGGGGACGAGGTCATTACCGGGAGCGGTAGCGACCGGGTAACATCCTGGCAAACTCGATTCTTGCTATCAGCTTTGACCCGGTCGCTATCGCTCCCGGTACTGACTCCATCCCGCACGCGGACTGTCTCCCGCAAATTAAGACACCACCCGATCGTCCGCAAGTTAACAACTTAGGCCACAAAAAAACCACCGGCGGATGGTCCACCGGTGGCTTAGTAATATAAACGGCCGCGCTTTGAAGTATCAGAAACTCAACGCGCAGAACCCGCCCGACGCATTGACCCAGTTCCGTTGAATCAAATAGTTCAACGACCCCAGGGTCATGTTGTATTTCGAGCCGTTGGCAGCAGTCTGCGTTGTGCCGAACGTCCACGCGCACTTGTCGGCGTTTTCCTGGCCGCGGGTGTCGTACCACGCATTCAGGTCAGGGTCAGTCACCGCTTCTTCCAACTCATGCGAGATGATCGAAGCCATGCCGTCCGCGCCGGCGTTGCCGTTCGGACTGGTAGTCTGCGCTGCGCACGCTGAGGGACAACGATCGGGGTTGCCGACGAATGAATACTTGATGTCCGTGCCGGAGATCGTTCCCCGGGTATGCCAACCGCAGTACTGTGTGCAGAAGCCGCTCGTTTCATTCACGTCGGCTGTCGTGAGCACAAAATAAACCGCGTTCGAATCCAGAGGCAGGCGACCACTCGTAATGGCACTGCTGACAATCGCCTGAATGGCGGCGTCGCTCAGCGCGCTTCCCTGTGAGTAGTTATCGGTCGTACTGCCGAAGTACTGAACGGAATTGCTGACATGCGTATTACTTCCGTTGTAATAGGTGGTGTTGATATTGAAGTACGGTGAGCCGCCGATATTCTGCGCGAGATTAGTCAGAATCGAGTTAGCCGTATTGCTACCCCAGTTGCCGTACCAGATGTAATAGATATGGGTGGTCCCCAGGATCACGGGGCCACCGTGATACGAAATTCCATTACTGCCGCCACGCACGGGTTTCGCTTCACCGCCGGGATGGGCATCCTTGTTCTTGTCTTCATTATTATCGCCGTTCAGGCGATGCACAACTTTATGCGGATTGGCCAACTCAGATTGCCCCTGCGAGAAAGCAGTTCCGAGAACGCAAATCGCCGCCAGCAGGCAAACTACTGACATTACGCCTAAAAATCTTTTCATGCGACTTCCTCCTTGAACGGATAGTTAAGTTTTAGATTCAAACTCGTTTCGGGGCGCGAGCCAAAATTAGTGGGCGACGGAGTATAGCACTGGCTGCCTCCGATAATAATATTCTTTTTTAGTTGCGAGGCGCGCGCCAGCGGCGAATCATTCCGGGCAGCAGCAGCATACTTTCCAGGATGGATCCGGAAGCAAATCGGCGCGCAAATCCGCGAAAAAGCTGGCCGGCGTCTTCGGTGTAATTGAACCACCAGAGGTCGGGAAGGAAGGAAATACGATTCACGTGGATATGTTGAGAGCGCACAAGCTCAAGCAGGCCGGCTCGGCCGTGCGTGCGTCCCAGGCCGCTCTGTTTCATGCCGCCCCAGGGCGTCTGCGCGATCCCGTGCGTGTACAGCACCTCGTTAACCATCACCGTGCCCGCGTCGATCTGTCGGGCCAGCTCTTGTCCCCGCGCGATGTTCCTGGTCCAGACGCTCGCCGTCAGACCGAACTGGCTATCATTCGCGAGGCGCACAGCTTCATTATCATTTTTGAAGGTCATGATCGGAAGCACCGGGCCAAAAGTTTCCTCACGCATCACGTCCATCTCGTGATTGACGCCGGTCATGACCGTCGGCGGAAAAAAGGGCCCGGCCGTGTCTCGCAGACGCTCGCCACCGGTTAAGGCGACCGCACCATGATCGATTGCCTGATTTACGTGTCGTTCGACGATGCGCAGTTGTCGCTCGCTCGACATCGAGCCGATGTCAGTATCTTTCTCTGTACCCGCGCCCTGACGCAGCCGTTTGGTTTCCTTCACCACTTCAGCAATGAATTGCTCGGCGATACTTTCGTGCACATAGCAGCGCTCGACTGACGAACATGATTGGCCGCAATTCGCGAACGCGCCCCACACCGCACCGCGCGCGGCATTGCTGATGTGCGCATCATCCAAAACCACCATGGGATCTTTGCCGCCCAGCTCCAGCACCACGGGGATCAGATACTTTGCCGCTGCTTCAGCGACTCTACGGCCCGTGGCCACGCTGCCGGTGAACATGATCTTGTCCACCCCCGCGCCCACCAGGGCTGCGCCGGTCGAGCCATCGCCGGTCACGACTTCCAAAACTCCATCGGGCAAACCGGCACGAGTCAATACCTCTTTGATCTTCAGACCGGTCAGCGGCGTGAGTTCACTGGGCTTCAGCACGGCCGTGTTGCCGGCCATCAAAGCCATGACAACTTCGCCCAGCGGCGTGGCCAACGGAAAGTTCCAGGGTGAAATAATTCCAATTACGCCGATCGGTTTGTAGATTTCATACGACGTGCGCCCCATCGTCCAATATTGGCCGACGCTGATTCTGCGAGGGCCCAGGAGCTTTGCAGTTTTGCGCGCGAAGTGCTGCATCAGGTCGAGCACCGGCGTCAGCTCCAGAGAGATTGCCTCTGCTACCGGCTTGCCGGTCTCCATCGAAATGAGAAAAGCGATCTCTTCCAACTCTTTGAGAATGACGTTGCGGGCATCCATGATCATGCGACCGCGCTCGCTGTAGCGTCGCGCGGCCCAGGCAGGTTGCGCGGCGCGCGCGCGGCCGACGGCGCGCGCTACTTCTTCCGGCATCACCAGCGGTGCGCGGCCGATCTCTTCGCCGGTTGCCGGATCGTGACAAATGATTTCAGCGCCGGGCGATTTGGCAGGAATGCTCTGGGCCATCGATTCGATTATCGCTTAGAAGCTCTGTAACGCAAACTGTTAGTTTGCGCTCATCCGTTCGGCGCAAGCTAACAGCTTGCGCTACAATACGACTCCAATTTCCAGCATCGAGGAGAACCAAATGCTCAAGCCGCAACTTGTGGAATTCATGCGCCGCATTGATAAGAATTCGGTCGCGATCATACCGGCCGCGCGCGAAGCCGTGCGCTCGCACGACACGAATTATCGCTATCGCCAGAACTCGGATTTCTTTTACCTGACTGGATTTGAAGAGCCCGACGCCATCGCAGTTATCACTCCTTCACAAGCAAAGAAATTCACGCTGTTCGTGCGGCCGCGCGATCTGGAGCAGGAGATTTGGAATGGATATCGGGCGGGCGTCGAAGGCGCTGTTTCGGATTACAGCGCTGACGAAGCGTTCCCGATAAATGA
>Ga0193729_1000134_pt1 | contig 34853 bp, 41 predicted proteins | sample U1c2metaG_FD_143036 | JGI IMG/M metagenome (GOLD analysis project Ga0193729, IMG submission 143036) | Soil microbial communities from a riparian zone of the East river system, Colorado, United States - U1c2 | ecosystem: Environmental > Terrestrial > Soil > Riparian zone | place: USA: East River...
GCGTCGGTTTGCGGAAGAACAAACGCGGCAGCCGCAGTATGCGCTTAAAATTGGAAGTAGATGAAGGCATTGCTGTTTCCCTGAGTGAGAATGATGGCGCAAGCCATCAAGGCCCACGCCGCGGTTACAACCCAACGCGGCAAACGCGTCACCGCTGTTTCGATGTTGCTGTCGCGCAGCGACCAATGCACCAGCATCATGCAGGCAGTGACAATCGCGATCTGCAACATTTCGCGGGTCGAAAGAATGGCGTCGCCGTGCGCGTGTCCGCCAAACATGCCCCGCAACATGCGTGAGGCGATGGTGAAATCGGACGCTCGAAAAAACACCCACGCAATGCAGACCGCGGCATAGGTAGCGAGTCCGGCGAAGAATTTTGTGGCGAAATTATTCGCCCATCGCGCGTCTTCGAGAAAAACACGAATGACACGTTCGATCACGAGATAAGAACCGTGAAGCACACCCCAAACGACAAAGGTCCAGGCCGCGCCGTGCCAGAGGCCGCCGAGAAACATGACAATAACCAGATTGATGGCGGCGCGAACCGGGCGGACCTGATTGCCACCGAGCGGAATGTAAAGGTAGTCGCGCAAGAATGTGGAAAGCGAGATGTGCCAGCGCCGCCAGAAATCGGAAAAGCCAATCGCCGCGTAGGGAAATCTAAAATTATCTTTTAAGTGAAAGCCAAGGCAGAGAGCCGCGCCGATGGCACAGGTGGAATAGCCCGCGAAATCGAAGAATATCTGACCCGCAAATGCTATGACGCCCAGCCAGGAATCGAGCGCGACGAGCGGACCAGCGTAGTCAAAGATGCGATCGGCCGAACCGGAAAGCATGGTGTCGGCAAGCACGATCTTCTCGAACAAGCCGAGAGTCATGAGCAACAACCCCCAGAGAAACTGACCCAGGCGCAAACCCGGTGCCCTGACCAGTTGCGGAAGAAAATCACCGGCCCGCACAATCGGACCGGCCACGAGCTGTGGGAAAAAGGAAACGGCCAGGACGAAATCGCGCAGCGATTTTGTGGGCTGCAGCACGCCGCGGTAAATGTCGAGCGTGTAGGAGAGAGAATGAAACGTGTAGAAGGAAATGCCGACGGGCAGGAGAATGTCCAGATGCGGTGGTTGGTAGACAATGCCGATGCGCGCGAGGAGCCACTGGAAATTTTGCAGCAGAAAGTTCCCGTATTTGAAAAATCCGAGCATGCTCAGATTCATGCAGACGCTGGCAACTAACCACCCGCGACGCGAATGGCGGCCCTTGGCCCTGGCAATTCTCGAGCCGAGCCAAAAATCCATTGCCGTCGTAGAAAAGAGGAGCGCGGCAAAAGGCGGATTCCACGCCCCGTAAAAAATGTAACTTGCCACCACCAGCAGATTCTTGCGCGCTTTCCAGGAACGTATGCTCCAGTACGCGCTCACGACTAGCGCGAAAAAGACGACGAACGTGAGCGAGTTAAAAAGCATCGGCGGCGCGCGATTGCTTATCTAAGAACGCATGCTGAAGACCAGCACTTTTTGCCAGATTATTTCGCGGATTGATTCCGATCCCGCATAACAAATGAGAAATCGACAAGGCGATCCTCTTTGCCAAGCCGCCTTTGCCTAAAGCTACGGCGCGCGCCACAGGCTCCGGCGCGCGGGGTTGCGTCCGGTAAAAGGCTTGAAAACTGACGAACCCCCGAACGGCATCAATCTTCGACTGGCGTGAAACCGGCGAACATGTCATTGGCTTCCGCGAGTGTTTTGAGCGGCACGCATTCGCACACGGCGAAAAACTTGTCCCACATCGCGAGGACGTTCGGGTTCTTGTGTGCGGCAGCGATCGCCTCCCGCGATTTCCATTCCGAAACTTCGACGATCGTGCCGTCGCGTGAGCGCATGATCGTGGGCACGCGATCGGCTACCAGCCCTTCTTTGCGCAAAGTCGGAACCCGTGCGCGCACGAGTTCGAGAAGTTCCTGCTCCTTGCCCGGCTTCGGCCGGTAAGCTACCACCGCGATAACGCCGTTCATATCAGATCGACATACACAAAGGTTGCGACCCGGTCACGCGCGAAAATATCAATGTCGTCGCTCGATCTACGATTTTTCCTTGGGCGGCGCTTGACTGCCGCACGCCGGAGCCTCAACATCTTTCGCACTTCCGAAAACGCGGGTCAGTTTGAGGGTTGTCCTGGCATCGGCCGGCCTGCTCATAATTTTTCTGTTTTTTTACTTGCGCAGATTATTTTTCGGCGCAATACTTAACCAGATGGTTAAATATTCATCCAGAATTCTCAACCGCACTTTCGCCGCATTGGCCGACCCGACGCGACGCCGGATTCTGGCGCACCTCGCCCATGGTGATCGATGCGTCACGGACCTGGCGCGGCCGCACGCGATGTCACTTCCGGCGGTCTCAAAGCATTTGCGCGTGCTCGAGAAGGCCGGACTGCTTCGACGCCGGCGCTATGGGCGCATCCACGAAATGCAACTCGACGCCAAGCCGCTCCAGGAGGCGGCGCGGTGGGTGGAGGAATATCGCAAGTTTTGGGAGGGGTCGCTCGATCGATTGGCCGAGTATTTGGAAAAAGCGACTCGGCAATCGAAGAAAAAGAAAATGAGATGAAGGGAAGATCGACATGTGTCCCGCGTGTATGGCCAACATTATTCTCGCCACCACCGGCGCGACCTCGAGCGGGGGAGTGATCGCGCTCGCGCTAAGCAAGTTTTACAGAAGAAAGCAAATAAACAAAAATAGAGGAAACCAAAATGAACCTGCAAGAAATGGAACGCGAAACAGAAACAAAACAGATGAACCATCCAGAAATCGTATCGGAAGCTGAATGGCTCGTGGCCAGGAAAGATTTACTGGCGCGGGAAAAGGAATTCACTCGCCAGCGAGACGCACTTAGCGCCGCGCGTCGCCAGCTGCCAATGGTCAAGATCGACAAGGAGTACGTCTTTGACGGTCCCGACGGCAAAGAGACGCTGGCCGATCTCTTCGACGGAGGCAGTCAATTGATCGTTTATCACTTCATGTTCGGACCAGGTTGGGAGGAGGGTTGCAAAAGCTGCTCCTATCTGGCCGATCATTTCGACGGCGCCAACTGGCATCTGCCGCATCGCGACGTGACATTCGCAGTTATATCGCGAGCGCCGCTGTCTGAGTTCGAACCATACAAAAAACGCATGGGCTGGCGTTTCAAGTGGGTGTCATCGCACAGCAACGACTTCAACTTCGACTATCACGTGTCGTTCACGAAGGACGACGAGGCGAAGGGCAAAGTTTACTACAACTACGGGATGGGGGAATTCATCAGCGATGAACTTCCCGGGCTGAGCGTTTTCTATAAAGATGCGAACGGCGACATCTTCCACAGCTATTCGACTTACGCACGCGGCCTCGACATCCTGGTTGGCACGTACAACTTTCTTGATCTGGTGCCAAAAGGCCGCGGCGAAAATCCGGAGTCAACGATGGATTGGGTGCGCCGCCACGACCGTTACGAAGGGTAGACGTGAGAATTGCAACAAAGACAAAACAGCAAACACTGAAAAAACATGAGCTCAATAAGCACAATAAATAAACCCGCACAGGATTACGTCGGACAGGAATTCAACATCACGCGCGAATTTGATGCGCCACGTGACCTCGTTTGGAAAGCGTGCACCGAAGCAGAACAGTTGGCGCAGTGGTGGGGGCCGCACGGATTCAGCGCTCCGATTTGCGAATGGGACGCGCGTCCGGGCAACAAAATTTACGTCGTCATGCGCGCGCCGGATGGAACGGATTATCCGATGGGCGGCGAATTTCATGAAGTTGTCCCGCCCGAACGGCTGGTGACAACGACCGGTGCTTTGGACGACAAGGGGAAGCTGATCTTTGAGTTTCGGCACACTTTGACGCTCGTCGAACGGAACGGCAAAACCAGGCTCACGATGAAATCGCGCCTGATCAAAGCAACCGCCGAGGCGAGTAAATACGTCGGCGGATTTGAAGCGGGCATGACGCAAAGTTTGGAGCGCCTTGGAGAACTTCTCGCCACAAAACCCGAGCCGCTGGTGGTTGAGCGGACTCTTAACGCGTCGGCAGCGCGGGTTTGGAGAGCGCTCACCAACAAGGATGAGATGAAGCGCTGGTATTTCGACCTGAAGGAATTCAAGCCGGAGGTGGGTTTTGAATTTGCATTCACTGTCGAGCACGAAGGCTTTACGTATTCCCATCTTTGCAAGATCACCGAGGTGATTCCGCAAAAGAAACTCGCCTACACGTGGCGGTATGAGGGACACGAGGGCGATTCACTGGTCACCTTCGAATTGTTCGCCGATGGCGAGAAAACGCGGCTGAAACTGACTCATCTGGGATTGGAAACTTTCCCGGAACTTCCGGCGTTCGCGCGCAAGAACTACATTAAGGGCTGGACGGAAATCATTGGTTCGTCGTTGAAGAACTTTCTCGAGACGGCTTCGCCAGGCCATGGAGAGCGAACGAATAAATAAAAGGAAGGAATATCATGACTACGAAGGGAACAGAAAAGCTCTCGCTCGAAATCAAACGTCTCATCAAAGCTCCGCGTGATCGCGTCTACGCCGCCTGGACCGATCCGGCACAACTAAAACAATGGTTCGGCCCGGAGAATGTCCAGACTCACGATCTCATCGCCGACGCGCGCGTGGGCGGGAAGTTTCGCTGGGACCTCAGCAATCCGGAAGGCGAGAAGATGACGTGCCGCGGCGAATACCGCGAGCTGCAACCCGGCAAAAAAATCGTGTTCACCTGGCAATGGGAAGACGATAAGGATTGGGAGAACCATGTCAGCATCGTGACGGTGGAACTGGACGACGCCGGCGGCGACACTGAGCTCCGTTTGACCCATGAGAAACTGCCAAACGAAGAGTCACGCGACGGTCACACGCGGGGCTGGAACAGTGCGCTCGACAAATTGGAGAAATTTTTCAGCAAGTAAATCGTAAACTAAGAACAGGAGACAAAAATGAATACTGAAGAAGTTGCAAAGAAAGTTGTGGAACTAACCCGCAAGCAAGCTTGGAAGGAAGCGATCGATACACTTTATGACAAGGGCATCGTAAGCTTGGAGGCGCGCACGATGGACGGCAGCTCACCCGAAACGCGTGGCATAGACGGCGTTCGCGGGAAGACCGATTGGTGGCTGGAGAACATGCAGGTGCACAGCGCGAAAGTTAGCGGCCCGTTCGTGGCGCATGATCGATTCGTGGTTCAGTACGATATCGACGTGACGGACAAGAATTCGAAGAAGCGAATGCAACTGTCGGAGGTTGGCGTGTACACCGTCAAAGACGGCAAGATTGTACGCGAGGAGTTTCTTCCTCTAGCGGGATAGAACCACTGATCGCCGAAATAAAGGGGCTGGCGCGACATCGCGTCCGCCCCTTTTTGTTCGGCGTGAAGAAGACAGTTCTCTACATTTAGACTTGGAGATGAAATCGTGTCGCATCGTCTCGCTTGTGCCCGCTGCCACGGAGATCGCAGCCGCGCTCGGTCTTATGCAGGAGGTGGTGGGCGTTTCGCATGAGTGCGACTATCCAGCCGAGGCCAACAAGCGCCCACGGGTGACGCATTGCGCGATCCATCAGGCTGGCTTGACAAGCGCTGCCGTGGACGAGTGGGTGCGCCACGCGTTGCACGATAACGGCACGATCTATACGATTGACGAACCGCTGCTGCGCGAGCTGCAACCGGATGTAATCCTCACGCAAAATTTATGCGATGTGTGTGCGGTCGGTTACGGCACGGTAGCTCGGCTGGCCGCGACGTTGCCCGGCCCGCCTCAGGTCGTCAATCTCGAGCCGTCGAGTTTGTTGGACATCTTTGATGATATCCGGCGCGTCGCCGAGTCGTGCGGGGTGCCGGCGCGCGCGGATAAACTTGTCACACATTTGTTAGAACGGGTGGAATCGGTCCGCCGCAGGGCATCGCTTATTCCGCAACGTGCACGTTGCTTCTTGATGGAATGGGTCGATCCGCCGTTTTGCTCCGGTCATTGGGCACCGGAGCTTGTTGAGGTCGCGGGTGGAGAGGATCCGTTAGGTCGCAAACATAGTCGCTCGGTGCAGATTGCCTGGGAACAAGTGCTAGATGCCGAGCCGGACATCATTGTCCTGGCTTTGTGCGGATACAAGGTCGCGCGGGCGCGCGCCGAGTTCGAGTTGCTCCGGCGTTTTCCCCACTTCGATTCGCTTCCTGCGGCACGCGACGGCGCAATGTATCTTGTCGATGCCAGCGCTTATTTCGCGCGACCGGGGCCGCGGATCGTGGATAGCCTCGAGCTGCTCGCTGGGATTTTGCATCCTCACCTTTTTCCCGAATTCGCGCCTGGGACCTTCGACGATGCTCGCGTCGCGCTTGCTTGCAACCGCGATGCGTCGAGCAGTCCCTTAATGCCAATCCGGGCCGGCCCGGTTTTCGAAGCAAGCAAGGACAACAAATGACGTGACATTGATGCGATTTCATCATTAACTCGCAATCCAATCCGCCATTCGTATTTCGCGGTTGGCGGGACCACTATTTTATCCGCATATGAAACTTAAGAATCTCACCAAAAAAATCCGGCGGCTCGAAGCCCGCCTGCTAAAGGATGCAAAGAAGCTTGCCAAGCTGAAGCGAAAACATGTAGCGGCAACGGCGGCAGGCGCGGCGAAGAAGGCTGGCAAGACTGTTAGGACTTCCACGCGAGCCAAAACAAAGCCCCGAGGGCAATCGGCGGCGGCCGCGCAAGAACAAAGTGGGGCCAAAAAAGTGAGGAGGAAACTCAACCTCACGCCGGAACGGCGCGCGCAACTCGCAGCGGCGATGAAAGCCAGATGGGCTGCTAAAAGAGCGGCTGCTGCCACGAATTCGCAAGCGTCTCAGCCGCAGTAAGCCCGTCCCACCTGCCAGCTCGCTATGTATCGCGCGGACTAGGCGTGTACGATGACGCTTAGACATTACGCGGCTTTGTTGAAAAGTCGAGCGGCCGGAGCACAGCCATCCTGGCTGTGGGGACGACAGGCATCTTGCCTGTCGATTTGACTGGCAGGCAGGGATGCCCGCCCGCCCCACAGGCTGGAAGCCCGTGCCACCTTTGTTCGTCCGGCGGATCTTTTCAACAGACCCACATTAGGCCAAGGCACTCGCTTTTGGTCTTCTTCTGGTCGAGGCGCTGACAAGGATCTGGCGTTGAAGTGAGAACTCTATTTGATTCTTCCCCAGACATCGAAGTTCAAGGCGCACGAGCTCGCTCGGGGCGGAAGCGGATCACGGCGACAATGCCGAGTAAAATAAACAGCGCCAAGACAACAACCTGGGTGTGCTTGAAGGGCGGCTCGGTTTGGGTCGGCGCCATTGCTTGCAGAGCAGGGATTTTCTCGAACGATTGCACGATTCCGACGAAGACATTGAAATAGAGGGCGGTTACGGCGCAGATCACGTAAATCCAGCGCCAATGGCCGGCGAGCTGGCGCGAGCAGCGCGCAAAGATCGCAATCGCGAGTACGAACAGCGACATAATTCCAAGCGCGATCGCAGGAGTGAAACCATGAAAAGGAAAGAAGAAGCCGGTCACGCTCGTAAGGACTGTGGTTATCAGAAACCATTTCGTCCAACCATCGAGCCGGTTCCCGGCGAGCATTCCGAACAGCACAATCAAGCCCGTAAAAATTCCGACCAGGCTGATCAGCACATGAACTATCGTGTATATCTGCAGTATCATTTTTTGCCTTTTGGTGGCGCTACGCTTTGGCGTCAAGCGTGGGCTGAGACTGCGCCGCACTCACAAGCGGCGCCTTCGTCTTTTCTGTTCGCCTGTTGGAAATCCGCTCGATTACGTAAAACGTTACCGGGATCAGAAAGATCGCGATGGCCGAGGCGGCGATCATTCCACCGATCACGGTCGAACCGAGAATGCGGCGGGCGACTGCGCCAGACCCACTGGCAAACCACAACGGCAGCATTCCGAAAATAAACGCGAAGGAAGTCATCAGGATCGGACGCAAACGCAAACGCGCGCCTTCGAGTGTCGCGTCGAGCAGGGGTTTGCCTTTTTCGTATTCGTCCTTTGCGAATTCAACAATCAAGATGGCGTTCTTTGCGGCCAGTCCGATGAGCATGATCAATCCGATCTGCGCGTAGATATTATTTTCCATCCCGCGCAGCCAGAGCGTGAGGAACGCGCCGAGCACCGCGACGGGCGTGCCGAGAAGAACGCTGAATGGCAGCGACCAGCTTTCGTAAAGCGCAGCGAGAATGAGGAAAACGAAAATGAGCGACATTCCGAACACGACGGTGGGCGAGACGCCTTGTTGCGCTTTCTTCTCCTGGTATGAGATGCCGAGATAGTCGTAGCCCATTTCGTTAGGCATGGTTTGCCTGAAAACATCTTCGAGCGCAGCCACCGCCTGGTTCGAGCTATAACCGGGCGCTGCGGCGCCATTGATTTGCGCCGAGCGATATTCGTTGTACCGGAGCGTGAATTCCGGACCGGCGATGTCCTGTATTGTTGAGATCGCGTCGAGCGGAACGGGAGTGCCGTTCGCGTTGCGAACGAAGAATTGGCCGACGTTCTTCGCATCGGTCCGGTAATCGCCTTCCGCTTCGATATAAACCTGCCAGGTGCGACCGAAGCGGTTGAAGTAGTTCACGAAAAATCCACCCATGAATGTCTGCAGCGTTTGATAAACCTGACCGAGATCGATTCCCTGCTTCAGCACTTTGTCGCGGTCCACGTTCACGAGTACTTGCGGGACATTTGGCAGAAATGTTGGAATGAGCGTGGCCAGCTCCGGCCGTTTACGCGCCGCGTCTAGAAACGTCTTCACATTTTGCGCGAGAAAGGCAACGTCTTTGCCGGCGCGATCTTCCAATATGAATTGGAATCCACCGGACGTGCCCACGCCGGGAATTGCCGGCGGCGGAAAGGCGAAGGCCAGGCCTTCGGTCAGACCGGCGAGCTGTTTGTTAATGTTCGCCTTGATGGCGGTGTATTGTTCTTCCGGCTTGGTCCGTTCGCTCCAGGGCTTGAACGTGACGAAGAAGAACGCGCTATAAGTATTTTGGACGAGACTGAGCAAACTAAATCCGACGACGCTGGTCGTGTACTGAACGCCGGGAATTTTGCTGAGAATGCCTTCGATCTTGCGCGCAGCCTGGTCGGTACGTTCGAGTGACGATGCATCCGGTAATTGCAGCGCCAGATATACGTAGCCTTGATCTTCTTCCGGTAGGAACCCACTCGGCAATCGCGATCCAAACAGTCCCGCACCTACTGCGAGCACCGCGAGCAGCGCGAAACTGAGCACAGCTTTTCGAATGGCCAGGCGCGACCAATTTACGTAGCCGTTCGTCGCGCTGCCAAAGATGCGATTGAACCGGTCGTAAAACCAGCCGAGCGGGCCGCGCGTTTTCTTTCGCGGCCGCAGCAGCAACGAAGACAGCGCAGGACTGAGGGAAAGCGCGTTAAACGCGGACAAGATAACTGAGATCGCGATCGTTAGGGCGAACTGTTGATACAAACGTCCGGTGATCCCGGGAAGAAATGCCGTCGGAATGAAGACCGCGGAAAGAACAAGCGCGATGCCGATGACCGGCCCGGAAACTTCGCGCATCGCCTGCAATGTCGCGTCGCGCGGGGACATTCCTTCCTCGATGTGACGCTCAACTGCTTCGACCACGACGATCGCATCATCGACGACCAGACCGATCGCCAGCACGAGACCGAAGAGCGAGAGCGTGTTGATCGAGAACCCGAACAACGGGAACAGCACGAAGGTGCCGATCAATGAAACCGGCACGGCACACAACGGAATTAACGTGGCGCGCCAGCCTTGCAAAAAGATGAAGACAACCAAAACAACAAGCGCGAGCGCTTCAAACAACGTCTTCAAAATTTCGTGCATGCCTTCCGTGACCGAAAGCGTTTGATCGAGCGAGACCGCGAAGTCCATGTCGGCCGGGAAACGTTGCTTTGCTTCGGCCATGAGTTGCCGCACGCCTTGCGCGGCTTTGACTGCGTTGGTCCCAGGCAGTTGATAGCACGCGAGAATCGCTGAAGGCCGCCCGTTCAGCCGCCCCTTCAAGTTGTAGGTTTGCGCGCCGAGGTCGATCCGTGCGATGTCTTTCACCCGCACAAACGAGCCGTCGGGGTTTGCCCTAACGACAATCTCGCCGAATTCCTCCGGCGTTTGCAATCGGCCCTGCGCACGGACCGTGTAAGTGAATTTCTGTCCACTCGGAATCGGTTCGCCGCCGACCTGACCGGCCGGATTTACCGTGTTCTGTTTTTGCACCGCGGTGATGATGTCGGGCACGGTGATGCCAAGCTTGGCGAGCTGGTCGGGCTTCACCCATAGCCGCATCGCGTACTGTCCGGCGCCGAAAATCTGCACGTTACCGATTCCAGGAACGCGCGTCAGTTGATCGAACAGATTGATGTAGCCGTAGTTCGCCAGAAAAACTCCATCGTAGCTGCCTTTCGGTGAATACAACGCGATCAACATCAGTGGCGCGGTTGTCGATTTCTTAACAGTCACGCCGTAGTTGTTCACGTCGGCGGACAATTGCGACTGTGCCTGCGAAACGCGGATCTGCGTCAGCACGTGATCAATGTTCGGATCGGTCGCGACGTCGAAATCCACGATCAATCGGATGTCGCCACTGTTGGCGTTGATCGAATACATGTAATTCATGTTATCGACGCCGCTCATCTGCTGCTCGATCGGCGCCGCGACCGATTGCTCGATCGTAAGCGCGTCCGCGCCGGTGTAGTGCGTCTGCACTTGAATCTCCGGCGGCGCGATCTGCGGGTATTGCGCGATCGGCAACGCGAGAATGCAAACGCCGCCGATGAGCGTCATCAGAATCGCGATGACGATCGCGACAATGGGCCGCCTAACGAAGAACTCCGACATGGCAGTCAGGGATTCTTTTGCGCGGGCGAGGCGCCTGACGTGACTTGTTGCGCGGGCGGCGTCCACTCTTTCACCGTGACTGTCGATCCTTCGCGCGCTTTTTGCAGTCCCTGCACGACAACTTTGTCGCCAGGCTTTAAACCTTCGGTCACTTCCCACATCGCGCCGATGCGTTCGCCCATCTTCACCGGGCGAATGCTGACCTTGTTGTTTTGATCGACAACTGCGACTTGGAAATTGCCCTGCAATTCGTTCACCGCCTCTTGCGGAACGACCATCGCGCCCTTTTTCTGATCTGCGACGAAGCGCACCTTCCCAAACTGGCCCGGCCGCAAAATGTTTCCGGGATTTGGAAACGTCACTTCGTATCGAATCGATCCGGTTTTTACGTCGAGGTTACGATCGAGCGCGTAAAATTTGCCCTTGTGTGGATAGACGGTGCCATTGCCGAGAATCAATTGGAAGTCGAGACTCTTTATGTACACTTCTCGTTCTTTCTGGTCAGGATGACGTGACACAAAATCGGTGAACGGGCCTTCGCCTGCAGTGACGATCGCTTTTATCGGATCGATTTGGGAGACCGTGGTAAGCGGTCCAGTGCTCGGGCCAACGAGATCGCCGACTTGGTTATTCGCGAATCCCGCGACCCCGTCAATCGGCGCCGTCACCCTTGCGTATTCGAGATTGAGCTCCGCCTGTTTCACCGCCGCTTCGTCGGCTTCCACGTTTGCTCTGCTTGAACCAGCGGCCGTAATGGCCGTATCTCGCTCCTGATCGCTGATTACTTTCTTGTTAAATAAATCCATCGCGCGCTTTTCATCCGCGTCAGCTTTGACCTGATTGGCTTGGTCTTTTGCCAAAGTGCCCTTCGCTTGTGCTAATGCAGCTTCGAAGGGGCGTGGATCGATTTGGAAAAGCAGGTCGCCCTTTTTCACCACACTGCCTTCCTGATAGTCGCGCGAAATGATGTAACCTTGCACTTGCGCGTTAATATTGGCGTTGATGAAACCGTCGAGCGTCGCCACGCGTTCGAGTACACGCGGCACATCTTTCGGCGTAACGGTCGTGACCAGAACCTCTGGTGCGACCGGTCCGGCCGGAGCTGCTTTGCGAGAACAGCCCAACGACAATGAGGCGAAGATTAGGAGAATGGTAAGAAGAGTAAGTTGTTTCATCGTTTGTCAGGTTAATCACGAATCGCAACGTCGGGCGTAGAAGCCGCCGTAACTGAAGTTGGTTGCGTCCGGCGTGCGCGAATCGAGATCTTCATTGGTCGATCTTTGTCGAGGTGTGGTCTTTGACTCTTGATGAACGCGAGCAGATCCGTATTGATCCCGCGATGTCCCTGGTCGCGGAATGTGTGAGATCGGCCGGCGTCTCCAGTGGAGCATAGCGCCTGTGTAGAAGTTCAACAGGCTTTCTCGAATTAGATTTCTTCATGATTTCCTTCCAGCTGGTTTAGCGTGCCGTCCCCCACAAACGAATGAATCTCGGGCCATTCCAGGCCTTCCCATAGCCCTCGTCACGTGTCTTTTTGGTTAATTCTTAATCCACAGAAAGACCACCTGAAATGCTTGGAGAGTGAGGAGGGCTAGCTCTAACACGTTGCCTGTTGAGGCCATGTCCCGCGCCATATTCTGTCCTAGTCGAGTTCGATGCGTCCGTTGATGTGCGTGCCGTGTGGCTCACTACTCAATTGTGAGAGATAAGATTTTATCGTTCTTAATAGCGAAGCGGTAATCAAGGCTAACCGGGCTTCCATCAAACGTTCCCGATACCTCGATCGCAACGACCACTTCTGAATCACAGTCTTTGATGCTGAGTGACTTGAACTGAAATTTGTATCTCTCGATTGTCTTCGCAGCCCAGTCCTCGATCATCTTTTTGCCGCGAAAATCTTTTCCTTCGTCGTGGACGAGCGCATCGTCCGAAAAACAGGAAAGAATGGACTTCACATCATGCGCATTGCTGGCGTCGAGGTACTCTTGAATGATTCGGGGCAGATTGATGTTCATGCCGATACTCGCCTTCGATACTTATGCGATAATCCGGTCGGCCATCCCGCCATAGATCGATCCGCGAGCCAGGTCTTTGGTGTAAATGTCGTACGGAAAACCAAGTTCAATCCGGCTGGCTTCGTCGAGCGTCTTTAATTGGTCGGCGGAAAAAGAAAGATCGATGCTCGCAAGATTATCCTCGAGCTGTGAGAGCTTGCGCGCGCCAACGATAGGAATAACTGGCACTGGCCGGGAACGCAGCCACGCCAGCGCGACTTGCGCCATACTACGACACACCTGATCGGCGACCGCTTTAACGGCAGTGATAATGCGCTCCGTTCTTTGTTCTTCCGGCATGAACTCCTTCATCATATCGCTGCTCATCCGCCCGGGTTCAGAAGAACCGCGACCATGATACTTACCGGTAAGCACACCGCGGGAAAGCGGTGACCAGGCGGTCACTCCGAGCTTGAGCGCCTTGGCCGTTGGGATCAGTTCTCGTTCAACCGTCCGCTCCAGCAGGCTGTATTCAATCTGTAGACCAACGAATGGAGACCAGCCGCGAAGCGAAGCCAAAGTGTTCGCCTGCGCGATCCACCAGGCCGGGGCGTCGGAAATCCCGACATACAGAACTTTTCCCTGACGAACCAGATCATCCAGGCCGCGCATGACTTCCTCAACCGGAGTGATCTGATCCCAAATGTGAACCCAATAAAGATCAATGTAATCGGTCTCAAGCCGTTTGAGGCTCGCTTCGACGGCCTGCATCATATTCTTGCGATGATTGCCCCCCGCGTTGGGGTCCGTGCCTTGAGCAGTGTTGGTGTACTTCGTCGCGAGAACCATGCTCGCGCGGTCTCCTTTCATGAACTCGCCAAGAAACGCCTCGCTCGTGCCGTTGGTATAGACGTTGGCGGTATCAATGAAGTTGCCGCCCGATTCGCGGAAGGTGTTGTAAACTTTTTGCGCTTCGTCCTTGGCCGATCCCCAGCCCCAATCATCGCCAAAAGTCATCGTGCCAAGGGCGAATTCCGAAACGCGCAATCGTGATTTTCCAAGAAGTCTGTAGTTCATAATTTTATTCGGCGCCCTAAAATTGTTGGAATCGTGCCGCCGATCACTAAAACGCGCTTGCCATCACATTCACCCATGCCGGGATCTTTCATCTCGTCCCGTTCTCGTGAGCCTTGAGCGGGTTGAAAACTCGGTCCCATCCATTGCTGACATTGAAGATCGACGTATTGAGCACGAGCATTGGATCGTGTCTGCGTCGATTGCGCTGGAACAATTTCATTCTTTGTCGTTCTCCCAGGAACCGCCCACCATTCATTTTCCTTGTTGAGTTCATTGGTTAATCAGCGCAGCCCTCCAGCGATAAGCAGCGTTTCGCCAGTGATCCACTTGGAATCGTCCGACGCGAAGAAAACCGCGGCCGGCGCGATGTCGTCAGTCTCGCCGACGCGGCCAAGTGGGGTCTGCGATTCAAACATTTTCCGCATGTCGCCTTCGGTGTAGCCGCCGGCGATTGCTCCTTCCGTTATCACCATGCCCGGATTGATAGAGTTGACGCGGATCTTGCGCGGCCCAAGCTCCTTCGCCAGTGTTCTCGTAATCGCGTCGACTGCGCCCTTCGTCGCATTATAAATCACCGCTGTCGGCGGAGTGAGAGAGCTGGCGAGCGAGCCGATGTTGATCACGCTGCCGCCTTCTGGACCAAAGTGCTTCAGCGCCTCCTGCGTCGCCAGCATCATGCCGAGAACGTTGGTGTTAAACTCGCGATGAAATTCTTCTTCCGTTATTTCTTCGAGAGGCGAGAACTGATAAACACCCGCGTTGTTGACCAGGATGTCGATCTTTCCGAACGCTTTCTTGGAAGCGGCAAAGAGGCGTTCAACATCAGCTTTCTTTGCGACGTTGCCCTGAATCGCGACGGCTTTTTCGCCGCGTTTGGTGATTTCATCGACAACTTTGTCCGCATCCGTTTTCGAGGATGCGTAATTAACTACAACGCTCGCGCCTTCAAGGGCGAGATGTTTAGCGATGCCGGCGCCGATTCCTTTCGACGCACCCGTTACAACCGCGACTTTATCTGTCAGTTTTCCATTTCTCATTTTGTTCCTTTCATTTTTTGGTTTTCAAAAATTGTTTAGCGTTTCGTGTCTCCATACTTGCGGCAATGGCCTACACTTGCCATATGATTTGTCGTTCATTGTCATTTCCCTTATGAAACATTGACTCGGGTCAGTAGCTGGATCAACAGCGCGGTGCCGAGTCCCCAACCGCCATTCAGCAGCAGTGCGCCAACGATGATTTTGGCGTCCCAGCCACCAGCGAGGCCCATGCCTTTTATCGGCATTACTACGAACCATGCGACCAGACTCGGACCCAGCGCACCTATCAGGAGTGCCATGATCTAGTAGGCGCCGTCACCCGAAGTACCGATCAGAGCCCACAACGCGATGCCCCAGGCGCCACCCCAGAATGCCAGGGAAATCACTGCAGGTACATCGAGCGGGGGGACCGGCGTCAAGTTCCAAGGTGCTCGGGGCGAAAATCCTCCCGCGTAGAGCAGCCACAGCAAGCCTTGGTGAAACACCAGTGTGGAAGCAAAGCCGGCAATGAATGCTTTCAAATAGATCATGCGCGTCGCTCCGTTCGGTTGTTTACGAGAACGGAACGTGCGCAGGCAGATTTCGTTCAATGCCTGCAACCAAGTCTGGAATGCTAATTGGCTTGGCGAGAAATGGATGCCCTTGGATCTCCAGGCCTGCTCTTGCCTCAGCTTTGGTGACGAGAGCGGTCAAAAAGACAACCGGTGTTCGATGCAACGCCGGATCGGATTCAATCTGCGCGGCGACTTCGCCGCCATCGGTTTCCGGCATGGCAATATCAAGAAGAATAAGGTCGGGCTTAACGCGTTGGGCTGTTTGGTGGGCCCTGGCTGGTTCGTTCTCTTCCGAAACGGAGTAGCGCCCGGTCCTCTCCAGCCCGACTTTGGCAGAGAGAGTAAAATCGCGGTTGTTATCGACGATTAAGATGCACGGTTTCTCTTTGATCGCTTCAAAGACCGGCAGGAAAAAGTTCGCCTCAATGATTCTATTCATAATGTTTTTAGGCGGGTCGTAATACTTGCGGTGAAATCGCTGTCCGAAATTCGAGTGACGGATACTCCTTTTGGCTGAGCGCGCGGCGTAATTTCGAGAGCGCGATATTCTCCAATTGACGGATCCGCTCGCGCGAGACGCCCAATTTTTTGCCAATTTCTTCGAGCGTCTTCCGCGCTCCGCCATCGAAACCAAAACGCTGGGAAATAATTTTCTTCTCCCGATTGTTGAGCCCCTGGAGCAGGCCATCGACCTCGCCATGCAGGTCTTTGTCGCGCAATAATTCAAACGGCGTTCGCGCCTCCTCGTCCTCGACACTTTCGCCAAACTCGGTCAAATCATCGTCACTGATTGGGGCGTCGAGCGAAGCAGGATGAATCGAAGCGGCTTTTAATTGCGAAACTTTTCCGCTGGCCATGCCAATCTCTTCGCCAAGCTCGTCATCGGTTGGCTCGCGGCCGAGCTCCTCGCTCAGATACAGCGCGACGCGGCGCACCTTCGAGATTTTTTCGCCCAGATGAACCGGCAATCGGATAGTCTTGCCCTGATTAGAGAGGGCGCGCTTGATCGATTGCCTGATCCACCAGGCCGCATAAGTACTGAGCTTTGCGCCTTTCGACGGGTCGAATCGATCGACCGCCGTCATCAATCCGATATTTCCTTCGGAGATAACATCAAGAAGCGGCAAACCGAGGTTTGCATAGTCCTGTGCGATCGTGACAACGAGACGTAAATTTGAGCTGATCATGAGGGCCCGCGCCTTGCGATCGCCCTCCGTAATTTTCCCTGCGAGCTCAATTTCCTGTTGCGGCGTCAAGAGCGGAGTTCGTCCGATCTCACGCAGATAAGTCTTCATTGCGGTATCGCTATTTTCAGAAATCATATGGACCTTTCATGAAGTGGTTGTTAAACGCTCAAAGCTATCCGTGCTTTTCTGTCTGCCGCCATTGCGCGATGGCAGGATTTTGCCATCCCACTGAAGGAGTAATTGCGACTCCCTCTTCGGAGACAGAACCGGTTCTATTCGCCAGCGACGGAACACATCGCGCCATTTGGGCGAAATACGGCGTTGCTGAGCTCTGATTCTTTTTTCTTGCTCCCCAAAGAGATCGCTCCCCGTCCATTTTCTCTCTCGAGTTCATTCGTGTCCTTTCGTTGTCAATGGTAGAACAAGAAAAGGGCGAGAAAGCCGACCAGAATCCCGAGCACAGGGCTGAGAACAGCGAACCACAATGAGACGTTCCAGTCTGAGTCGGTTATGGCATTATATTTTGTCTTCGTCATCCTCTTGGTTTCCTTGTTAGTTATTCGCCGCTCGTGCCAACCCCAACGCTTGCAGCATGTCCGTGTTGAGACGCCCGGTCACGCCCAAGCCGTGATCAGTTTGATAACGGATAATGGCGCGACGGGTTTCCGGGCCGAAGATGCCGTCAAGTTCTCCCCGGTAATAACCTTGTCTCGCTAATTGCTCCTGGGCGGCAGCAACGGTCGAGTCGGTGGATTGATCAGAAGAATCGTAGGCGCCCGGACTGTAATAATCCGCATCGCCCTCGTAAACGCCCGCGTTGTACCCGTACGGATAATAATCATACGCGTACTCGTCATAGGGGTATTCGTAGGGATACGAATAATCGTAGGGATAGAATCCGGCGTCGAATATGAACCACTCGCCGTTAACGAAACGGCAGCGGTGACCATGCCAGAAATGGTCGTGATGCCGATCCCAATCGCGGTGCCAATCGGCCGAGCGTCGCGCAAAGACATGCTCGCGCGTGTCGTTTGAGCGGCGGTTTTCGAAACGATTTCCGGAATTATTCCCGTTTCGGGTGAGACGGCTGTCTCGATGATTGAGTGTTCGAGGTGCATCGAAGCGACGATTAGCCGTTTCCGTTGCAAACTGGTGACTGCGCGCAAAGGCGCGATCAGAAGCAACAAACCGCTGCTGCCGAAATGCCATCGGCGCGTGGTACGATGAGAAGCCCGGCGCGGGCGCCATGAAGCGGCCGCCGCGGAAACCAGCCCCCGGTGAGGCCCGGAAGGAGGGACTGGCGACGTGTGCAGCCGACGAGGTGTGACCACCGCCGCCGCTGAAGCCGATTCCTCCTCCGCCACCATGGCCATTACCTCCTGCTTGCACGGGAATTGCCAATGCCGCGCTGATCGTCAGCGCGAACAACGAGAGTATTGAAGTTTTCATATTTAATTTTCCTTTGTTTGATTTGTTAATGCGTGGTGAAATCTATTGTTGTTTCTTGGCGTCAGTCAGTTGTGGCCGAGGCTCTAACTCAGCGCCTTCGTGTAGAGATCCGCTCAGATTTGCGACGAGGGGTTCAGTCGGGTTGGTGCCAGAGAGAATTTCATCTTCATGGCCAGGATTATGCCTGAGTTTCATTTCGCGCTCCTCTTGCAGCGAGTGTTGCGTCTGAAGACGCTCGATGATATCGATGAGATTACGTCCTTTCATAAGGTTAGTATTGATGGCGCCGATTCCCTTCGACCGCCCGCCACGACGGCGCGTTTTCCGGCGCGTTCTTTGTCTTCTATCCACATAACGCGAGACTTGGTTGATAGGTTGGGATCTCAAGGAAACGATGCGGAGCTAAGAGATCATTGTGCTTGGTTTCCGCCGGCGGCAGGCCGAGCTTATCGACATGCGCCTCGACCAAATCGGGAAGAAACAGATGCGGGAACAACGATAATTCCCATGCCTTTTCTTCTTCTTCGTCGAGGACGAGATGGATGATTTCGCCCAAGCCTGGGTAAGCCTGTTCGTAATCTTGCTGTAACTTTTGTTTCAGCTGCGTAATCGCTGCTGATACCGTCTGGAGGAAAACTGCAGTTACTGCTTCTGGTTGCTGGTCAGTTGTCATGAGGCTGAGTTTTTCGGTTTTTATCGGTTTATACTTGACTAGTCGTCTATAGAATTGGCAAAAAAAGAGATTGTTACGAGGACGTTGCCTGTACCTGTTTCACGCCCAAAACATCCATTGCGACCTGCTTGAAATCGCGGAGCAAGCTGAGGTCGTTTTGAATTCGCGCTTGAGCGAGCGTGCCGTGATAACAGGCAAAGAGCGCTCTCGCCTTCGCTTCGGGATCCGGCGCCTCAATCAACCCTTGCGCATGCGCGTCCCGGATAGCGGACTCGAAATACTTTATCTTCCGATCCCAGATGCGGTCAACAGTAGCGCGCACGCCTTGGTCTTGTGTGCTCACTTCGCTCCCGATGCTTAAGAGAGGGCACCCGAGGATGGAGCCGCACGCTTCCTGAAGCTCGGCCAGACGGTCGTGCACATAATCGAAGTAGCGATCGAACCGATCGAGGGGTGGAATTGTTGGTGAAAAAAGAGAGTCCATGTTCGCCTTGTTTTTGTTCCATTCTGCTTCCAATGCAGCGGCGGTGAGCTCGGACTTCGATTTGAAGAAATAATAAAAGCTGCCCTTTTTTGCGCCGGCCCGCTCGCAGATCGCGTCCACTGAAGTGGTGCCGTAGCTGTTTTCCCACATCAAATCGAGCGCCGCGTCGGTCAGGCGCTTCTTCATGTCACTTACTCTTGGCATACGAGCAGAATAACAATATAGACTAATCAGTCAACTATTTTTTCAAACTTTTTTTACGCTCTCGTTTTTCTTTTCCTCTTTTTCCTCGTAATGGGTTCGTTGTCGCCTCCGAAAAAAGGGCCGGCGGGTAGAACGGGCGCCTCTCTACGTAGTTTTTGTTGTGCGTCGTTTTTGTAGATTCTAGCGAGGCAGCAATTTCACGCTAATCGTGTGAGCCAGTTGAGAGTTGACCGCTGAGGGTTGAGAGTCGGAATGATGGCGGAGCAGGATTTAAATGCGATTGCTTTTCCGAAGCTCGATGATGAACAGATCGCGAAGATCGGGCGTTATGCTGGCGCGCCGCCGAAAACGTTTCGGACTGGGGAAGCGCTTTTTCGCTTTGGCGATCGCGATGCCAACTTTTTCGTCATCAAGTCAGGTGAAATCGAGCTTATCGACGAGACTGGCGAAAGGCCCAAGACGGTCAGGGTCCTGGGCGCCGGAGAATTCACCGGTGACGTTGGTCATCTGACCGGGCACCCGAAGGTGGTGAGTGGCATCGCCAAATCGGATTGCGAAGTCTATGAAATCTCGGATAAGGCCCTGCGCGAGCTCTTGAATCAGGACCCGCAGCTAAGCGATGTCATCCTGCAAGCGTTCATTGCTCGCCGGCAATTGATGCGAGAGTCCGGGGAGTTCATCGGCCTGCGCGTAATCGGTTCCCGGTACTCGCGCGATACTTTTCGGATCCGGGATTTTCTGGCAAAGAATCGAGTGCTGTTCACCTGGCTCGATTTGGAAGGGGATCCGACAGTGACCCAAGTGCTGCAGCAATTTGGGGTGAGCGAAGCGGACACCCCCATCGTTGCCTGCGCTCACTGCGTCCTTCTGCGCAACCCGTCGAACCGCGAGTTGGCGGAGGCGATCGGTATTCGACGGCCCGTGGAACAAACGGTTTATGATCTCGCGATCGTTGGCTCAGGCCCGGCGGGATTGGCCGCGGCAGTTTATGGCGCTTCCGAAGGATTGCGCACCGTGGTTCTGGAGAGCACGGCGCCAGGAGGCCAGGCCGGCAGCAGCATGCGCATCGAAAATTATCTTGGATTTCCAACTGGAATCACTGGTAGCGAACTGGCCGATCGCGCTGTTCTGCAGGCCGACAAATTCGGCGCGCGCGTTTCCATTCCCACGCCGGTGAAGAATCTGACGTTCGACAAAGTGTATTCAGTTCTCGGATTGGAAGGCGGCGAAACGGTCGTTGCCAAATGTCTGCTGATCGCGTCAGGCGCGGAATATCGCCGCCTCGGCGTAGAAGGTTGCGACCGGTTCGAAGGCTGTGGTGTTTACTACGCGGCCACGCCTAACGAAGTGCAGATGTGTCGCGGGTCGGATGTTGTAATTGTCGGCGGCGGCAACTCCGCAGGACAGGCCGCTGTTTATCTTTCCCAGAACGCGTGCAAGGTGTTCCTCTTGATCCGCGGCGATGATCTTTGCAAAAGCATGTCCAGTTATCTTGCTCATCGGATTATGAACACACCAAATATCGAGATCCTTCGCTGCACCACAGTCGAGCGCATGCTCGGCGATGGCCATCTCAGCGGGGTTGAGATCGTAAACAAACTCACCGGCGAAAAGCGGACTCTGCAAACGGCCGCCCTTTTCAGTTTCATTGGCGCGATGCCGCGGACGGAATGGCTGCCGGCGGAGATTGAAAAGGACGAGAAGAATTTTGTGCGCACGGGAATCGCTTTGGCCGATTCACCGCACTGGACGTTGAAGCGGCAACCGTTTTTGTTGGAAACGAGCCGACCGGGCGTGTTCGCCGCTGGAGATGTGCGCTCCGACTCAGTCAAGCGCGTTGCCTCCGCTGTCGGTGAAGGTTCAATGTCGGTTCAGTTCGTCCATGAATTTTTGAAAGGGATGTGAAGTGATGTCTGAAGGAACCTGTCCCCATCTTTCCGCGATTACAACGGTCAAGCATGCTCAACGCCGTGAGTGCGCTGAGTGTGTGAAGATCGGCACTCGATGGGTCCATTTGCGCATGTGTCAGAACTGCGGGGCGACCCTTTGCTGCGACAGCTCGCCAGAGCAACACGCGAGCAAACATGCGCGTCAGAGCGGGCACCCGGTAGTTGCATCGGCGGAGGCCGGCGAGCGTTGGCTGTATTGCTATCCGGACGACGCCTTCGCCGAGTACTAGTCAAATACTTTCAAACTCCCCTCACGCGTAACGCTCGTTTTTTGAACGTGCTTGTTCCAATTGCACGACCACACACAGGCGCCCGTCCGACAGCCGATTTTTCGTGACTTCAAAAGAAAACTTTTTATCAGAGAGCTGTTCAAAAACGGGACGCAGTATGAATCTATCCATTACCGGACTTCATCACGTTACTGCGATTGCGAGCGATCCGCAGCGCAATTTGGATTTCTATGTCGGGCTTCTCGGGCTGCGTTTCGTTAAACGGACCGTTAACTTCGACGATCCGACTTCATATCACTTCTATTTTGGCGATGCGCGCGGCACACCGGGAACGATCCTGACGTTTTTTTCTTGGCCGGGCGCGCGCCGCGGCATTCGGGGCACCGGTCAAATTGAAGCGACGGCTTTTGCAATTCCACCAGGCTCCGTCGGCTACTGGCTTAATCGTTTCAAAGAACACCATGTTCCGGCGGAAAAAACATCGGCGCGTTTCGGAGAGGAAGTTGTTCGGTTTTCCGATCCTGACGGGCTCTTGATTGAATTAATCGCTTCGAGTCCCGCCGCCGGCTACGAGCCGTGGTCTGATAGCAGCGTTCCGGTCGAGCATTCGCTTCGCGGGTTCCATGGTGTCTCAGTGGCACTGGAAGGCTATGAACAGACAGCCCGGCTACTGACCGAAACCTTTGGCTATCGGTTGGTCGAGCAATCGGGCAATCGTTTTCGGTTCGCGGCCCCGAGCGAAGCAGGAGTCGGTAGGATTGTCGATCTCCTGTGCAGGCCCGATGGTTCCCCAGGGCGTATAGCGGCCGGTTCTGTCCATCACATCGCATTTCGCGCCCGCGATGACGAAGAACAGAGGAACTGGCGGCATCTACTCGTCGAGCTTGGATACAATGTCAGCCCGATAATGGATCGAACCTACTTTCACTCGATCTACTTCCGCGAGCCCGGAGGTGTGCTGTTCGAGATCGCGACTGATCCGCCAGGTTTTACGCTGGACGAGAGCTTGGAAGAATTGGGCAATAACTTGCGCGTTCCGCCGTGGCTGGAACCCACACGTGCGCAGATCGAAGAAATTCTGCCGGCCATCAAAGTTCCGGCTAAGCAATGAAGGCGGAGCTGGGTTTTGTTCACGAATTCGTGCCCGGGAGTTCGAAGCGAACTCTGCTTCTTTTGCACGGCACCGGCGGAAATGAGCATGATCTAATTCCACTCGGACGCGAGATCGATCCGGCTGCCGCTATTCTCAGTCCGCGCGGCAAAGTTCTCGAAAATGGTATGCCGCGATTCTTCCGCAGACTCGCCGAAGGGATTTTTGATGAGGAAGATTTGAAGAGGCGCACGCATGAGCTGGCGGACTTCGTCGGCGCGGCAGCGCAGCATTACGAATTGGCCGCCGACAAGATTGTTGCCGTGGGTTATTCAAACGGCGCAAACATCGCCGCTAGCTTGTTGTTACTTCGACCCGAAACACTTCGCGCCGCCATTCTGTTTCGAGCAATGTTGCCGCTCGTACCCGAAAAACTCCCGGATCTTTCCTCTGCGCGCGTGTGGATCGGCGCGGGAAATCAGGATCCAATTATTCCAACGTCCGAGACTCAGCGCCTTGTCGACCTCCTTCGCAGTGCGCGGGCGGACGTTACGATTCGTTTTGTCAACGCCGGCCACGGCTTAACTAACAATGAGATTGAAATTGCGCGCGACTGGCTGATGAATTTGAAATGATTAAAGGAAGCGAAGTTCGAAAGGCGGATTTTCCTATCGAGCCGCTGCTGCTCGACCGATGGTCGCCCCGGGCCATGTCTGGCGAGGAAATCTCGCGAGAGGAATTGATGCGACTCTTTGAAGCAGCTCGATGGGCGCCGTCCTCATTCAACGCTCAACAGTGGCGAGCTCTTTACGCGCGCCGTGACACCGAGCATTGGACGACCTTTTTCGGGCTACTAGTTGAGGGGAACAAGTCTTGGGCGAAGAATGCCGCCGCGCTCGTCGTGTTTATTTCACGAAAGACATTCGATCACAATGACGAACCATCAATGACCCATTCTTACGACACTGGAGCGGCCTGGCAGAATTTCGCGCTCGAAGGTTTTCGGCAAGGCCTGGTGGTGCACGGAATGGAAGGTTTTGATTACGAACGCGCAAGAATCGAGCTGCGCATCCCCGAGCAATTTCAGATCGAAGCGATGGCGGCGGTGGGCAAGCCCGGACCAAAGGAATCACTTCCCGAAAGATTGCGAGCGCGCGAAAACCCGAATGATCGCCGCGCGGTAACGGAAAGCGTATTTTAGGGACCGTTTCCGTCTCAAACAAAGTAAAAGAACCAGCGATGTCATCCCCAAGATCGCCGCAGCGGCCGGGTCAGCTCGTCAATGCGCGATTCCGGCGAGACCCAGACGTGCGGCGTCCGACTGAAGTGCGGTGATAACGTTTGCAATCACATCTTCGAGCGGCATTCGTAATTCTTGCGCGCCGCGAACGATGTCTTCGCGATTAACCGCACGAGCGAAGGCTTTGTCCTTCATCTTCTTTTTCACTGCCGCCAGATCGACTTCGTGGATGCTTTTTGTCGGGCGGACGAGCGCGACGGCAATGACAAATCCGCTTAACTCATCGACCGCGTAGAGAGTTTTTTCGAGCGGCGTCTCGCGCGTCACGCCCGAGTAATCTGCGTGAGAGAGGATCGCGCGGCAGATTTCTCCGCTCCAGCCGTTCTGGCGGAGCCAGGCCACGCCGACAACTGGATGGCCTTCGGTTGAGCTCTGTTCCAGATTCGGATGCCGCTCGTAATCCATGTCGTGCAAGAGACCGACTGATTCCCAAAGATCGGCATCTTCCCCGCGCAGTTGGGCAAAATGTTTCATTGAATCCGCGACCGCGTAGCAATGTTTTCGCAAGCTCTCAGATTGGACCCATTCGTGCAAAATGGTAAGAGCGCGATCAGCGAGAGGCATACAAAAGAATCGACGGTGAATCAGAGAACGTCCAACCCGTCTACGCTGAAAGCGCCGGAGTCGGGCGTCACCATCGAGACACACTGAACAGATTACGAACGTAAGCTCGCGGCCCTCTGGCGGGAGTGCACTTTCGGACGCAGCGCAATCGCACCGGGACAATCGGCTCCATAACCTCCGCCATGCGGAATTTATAAAACGCGGGAAGAATCGGGTGGCAAAGAGTTCTCGATTAGCGACCGTCCATTGAATGGCAACGGAGCGCGACTACGTTCTCGGCACACACGACGAGGAGATCGCAAGACTCGGATTGCAACATCGCGTCTGGCGCCCGGTCGTTTTGAATTGCTGGGAGAAAGCTGGTATCACCGTTGGCAGCCGCGTGCTCGATGTCGGCGCCGGGCCGGGTTATGCGACTGTCGATCTTGCGGAGATTGTCGGCCCAACCGGCGAAGTGGTCGCGCTCGAGCGTTCGGGCAAGTTTGTCCGTGCGATGGAACAAGCGTGTCGCGCGCGTTCCCTCACGAATGTGAAGATTTACGAGCTAGACCTGGCGACTGACGATTTGCCGAAAGGCGATTACGACTTTTCCTGGTGCCGATGGGTGCTCTCGTTCGTATCCAATCCGGCGATTCTGATTAAGAAACTTGGCGGCGTGATGCGACATGGAAGCGTTGCTATCTTTCATGAGTATGCCCACTACGAGACGTGGCGTTTTTTTCCTCCTCTTCCAAACCAATTGCGGTTCCGCCAGCATGTAATCGAAACCTGGCGCGAGTCCGGCGGCGAACCCGATTCTGCACCAGCCTTACCGGCGCTTCTTTTGCAGAACGGCTTCGTCATCCGCTCGGCCGCGCCGCAGATATTTTGCATTCGACCAACTGACGCCATGTGGCAGTGGCCGGCTCAATTCATTGACGTTTATCTTCTGCGCTTGATTGAGATGGGCCGAATCGATGAATCGTTCGCCGAGAAAGTGCGCGCTGATTTAGCCGCGGCTGAGAAGAATCCGAACGCACTGATGATTACGCCGCTCGTTCTGGAAATCGTTGCCGAGAAGACTGATAGCGAGAAGTAGTGGATCAGTCAGTCGTCCTGACGGCCGCGCCATCTGTGCAAGATTGGCGTGTTTGCCATCAAACTTCAGAAATCAGTAGGCAAAACGCGCCTTTCCGTTCCCCCTAAGGGAATCGGAAAGGCGCGATTGAAAACAAACGACGTTAGCTCTTAATCCTCGTCGAGGATTACGCGATCAACCTGCATGTTGTCGCCTTCGCCCACGTAGTGAACGTGGACCGGGGCGCCTACTTTGATCCTCGTTTTCACTGTCTCTTCGTCAAGGGTCCTACCACTCCTGGTCACGTAAGTGACAGTCTTGCCGAAGCGGTAATGTCTCGGACCGCTGCTTTCCCTGAGCACGATCGCGCTGCCAGGCGTGAACTCGGTGATCGTTCCGCCGCCTTCAGTTGTGGTTGTGGTCGTTGTCGATGACACCTGCCCCCAAGCGAATGGCGCTACTGCCGCCAACGCGATGCTTAACATTGTTTTTTTCATGTGTTCCTTTCTTGGTGTGTGATTGGGCGCAATGCTCCGGGCTCCCCATTGGTTCCAGACCGCCGCGAAGATCCGCCCACTCTCTATCTCAGATTCGTCGGAGCGGGCCGGAGCGGCCGTATCGTTTCCGCGAAAGGGCGAAGAGTTTGGTTAGAGGCGAGGGTGTCGAGCACCTCCTGGATTTGCGCCACGCTTATCGGTTTCTGCAAGATCGCGATGGCGCCGGAATGGCTCAGGGATAATTCCTGGGGGCCAATCGCGCCCGATACCAGAATGATTCGGGCAGCGGGGTCCTTCGCTAAAATGTTGCGGCAAGCCGTCACGCCGTTGAGCCGGCTCATCAGGTAATCCATGACGACGACGTCGGGCTTGTGCCGCTCATAGGCGTGGATCGCTTCCAAGCCGGAGGCTACTATCTCCACCACATCGTGTTTGGAACTCTTCACCATCGCGGCCAAGGTCCCGGCGACCGGCTTGTCGTCCTCAGCAATCAGCACGCGCATCTCCCTTTGAGGAGAAAGTTGCATACCAATCACGCCAGTTTTTCTAGCAATTTCTGCCGCGGACCGGTGCGACGGCAGGTGGGGCCGGTTCGAGCGACTGGAGCGATCTATCTGCCGATGAGGATCAGGATGCCGGCCGCGAGTGCGAGGATGCCCATCACGACAACCGGAATGGCGATTGTATGGAAGAGCGTCGTGATGCCGACGAGGATGAGATAAATCGCGAGCAGGAGGAGGCCAAGATTTTTTTGGACGTTCATGTTGTGCGTTTCTTGATGCGGGACGATGTCGATCTTTCATAAGGCAGGTGTCGCTGTCACGATTAAAAACAAGCCGCGGCGGGTTTTGGGCTAAAACAAACAGATGCCGGATTACGAACCGATCTCGCGCCGTCCGATCGCGATGGCATTTCGCCGGACGGCCGAAGGCGCGACGCGACTGTGTCTGCGCTGGAGGATTCATCCCGATGCGATTTCGTACTCGTCGATCCTGGCGGCGCTCGCGGCGGCGATTTGTTTTTGGAAATCCGGCCAGACTTCGTGGCTGTTAATCGTCGCACCGCTGTTTTGTTATTTGAGGCTCTGGACGGCACTTTTAAGCGCGGCACCGATGGATCCGATTCACGATAATTTCGGATATGCTCGCAACAAAATCACCTATTCGGTCCGCATTCATTCCGTGCTATAGCGAATTTGTGATGAACGAGCACGATCACGTCGATAAGCCGGAGCCGCGCTGGCAGGCGCTGCTTGCGTTCCTCGCAGTCGGCGCAATTTATCTGGCGCTGCCGCGTTCGCTGATCGTTGGTCCAATTTGGCTTCTGCCGACATTGATTGTCGTCTTGCTCGTCCCAACTGTCGTGAGTCATCGCACGGGACGACGTTCACTTAATCGCGTTCTCGGCATCCTCATTAATGGAATCACAACGCTCGCGCTAATTGGATCGGTGATCCTGCTCGTCCGCGCTTTGCCGTCGCACACGGAATCGCCGCTTCAGCTTTTGCTTTCCGGCGCATTGCTCTGGCTGACCAACGTGATCGTTTTCGCGCTTTGGTACTGGCGGCTTGACGGCGGCGGCCCAACCATACGCCAAGAGCTGAAGAAGTTCGGCAGCACCAGCTTCCTTTTCCCGCAAATGCAAGTCCCGCACGATGAGCGCGCTCAATTTGAATGTACGCGCTGGCGCCCGCGCTTTATCGATTATCTCTTTGTCGCGTTTACCCAGAGCTCAACTTTCGGCCCAACCGACGCGCCGCTTCTGGTGCGCTGGGCGAAAATTCTCGCGATGATCCAAATTTCTATTTCGCTCAGTATCGTGATTCTTCTGATCTCGCGCGCAGTTGGCGTGCTCTAGTTTACTTGCCGATAAGAATGAGAACGCCTGCAGCGAGCGCTAGAATGCCCATCACTATTGCAGGAATGACGATGCTGGGAACGAGCGCCATGAGGCCAACGAGGATGAGATAAATTGCCAGGAGCAGCATACCGAGATTTTTCGTGATGTTTATCATGTGTGTCTTTCATTAGGTGACGATGCCGATCTTTCATGTGGCGTCGCGAATGTCACGATCAAAGGTGGATCGAGCAGTCGTCGCCGCGGCGACCTCGATGCCGAGCAAGTACGTCTTCGGCGCCAAATTAACATCGCCCCCGAAAGCATTCGGGGCCGATCCACCTGTGCTGCCAGAATTAAATTCGACATCGCACGTTGGATGTTGAGAGTCGGCGTTTTCTGCTTCTCATAACATCGACATGAAGCTCTGGATTGGTACATCGGGTTTTCAATACGCGGAATGGAAGGGAAATTTTTATCCGGAAGATTTGCCAGCCGCGAAAATGCTGCCGTTTTACGCGGAACGATTTTCGACCACGGAGATCAATTACACGTTTCATCGCATTCCGTCGGCGAAGACGATCGAGAATTGGAACACGCTGACGCCGGATAATTTTCGATTCGGACTCAAAGCGCCGCAGAAGATCACGCATTGGTCGAAGTTGCGCGATTGCGCGGACACGCTCGAATACTTTTGCAAAGTCATTTCCGGACTTGGGGAGAGACAAGGGCCGGTCTTGTTTCAACTTCCGCCGAATTTCAAAAAAGACGCCGATGTCTTGAGTTCTTTACTGCGCGAGCTGCCATCGATGCGGGCGGCGTTTGAATTTCGCCACGAATCATGGTTTGAGGACGAGATTTTTGAGATCTTGAAGTCACGAAACATCGCGCTCTGCATCGCCGACACGGACACGATCGCAACGCCAAAAAAAATCACCGCCGATTATGGCTATCTACGTCTGCGTCGCGAGGATTACCAAACGATCGATATCGAACGCTGGGCCAAGTTTGTCGGCGAACAAAAGTCGAACTGGCAGGACGCGTTCATTTATTTCAAACACGAGGAAAGCGGTATCGGACCGAAACTCGCGGCGCAGATGATAGAAATGCTCAAGCAAGCTCGGCAATTGTAGGGCGACCGCCTCGGTTGCCGTTTTGATGTTGGCAGGCGATGCGCCTGCCCTACAATTTTGAGCGCTGGCAGTGATGAACTCAATCGCCAAAAGTTTGGAGGCTGTTCGCGAACAAATCGCACAGGCGGCGGCAAAAGCTGGCCGCGCACCCGATGAAATCGAACTCGTCGCGATTTCGAAGACGCACGACGCGGAGAAAGTGCATGCCGCTTACGATGCGGGGCAATTGTTATTCGGCGAAAGCCGCGTCCAAGAAGCGCGCGCGAAGATCCCCGCACTGCCGTCCAATCTGCGCTGGCATTTCGTTGGTCATCTCCAGAAAAACAAGGTCCGGCACGCGCTTCCCCTCTTCGAGTTGATTCACAGCGTCGATTCGCTCGCGCTGGCGGAGGATGTGAACCGCATCGCTGAGGAAGAGGGACTTCATCCGCGAGTATTGCTGGAGATCAATGTGGCAGGTGAGGGGAGTAAGATCGGTTTCAAGCCGGAAACGTTACGAGCCGAAATGGAGATGCTTCTCGCGCTTACTCGATTGTCGATTGAAGGATTGATGACCATTCCGCCGCTTGCATCTGAAGCGGAAGGGTCACGAAGATATTTTGTCAAACTTCGTGAATTGCGGGATGCGCTCGAAAAAGAATTCCGTGTTAAACTTCCGCATCTCTCGATGGGAATGACGAGCGATTTCGCAGTCGCGATCGAGGAAGGAGCGACGCTCGTGCGCGTCGGGACGGCGATCTTTGGCGAACGCAGGCGCGCAAAGGGCGAGTAGGTGGTTCGGCCGCTCCGTCGGACGATGTTATTTGTTCGCGGCTTCGCCGCCACTTTTTAGCATCGAGGTCGCCGCGGCGACGACTGTTCGATCTACCTAGTGCAAAGATTGCTCCCAAGATCGACATCGTGCTAAGATCGACAACCCATGCGTCTGGAACCGACGAACATTCAACAAATCGGAAATGAGCTCGCCATTCATTGGAACGACGGGACGGAATCTTATTTCGGTCTCGAGTTTCTTCGCCGCGCCTGTCCCTGCGCGGCGTGCGGCGGAGAGCCGGATGTGCTCGGCAACATTATGCGACCGAACGTGACCTACTCGCCGGAAAGTTTTGAGTTGGCGGGTTTCGATCTGGTCGGCGGTTATGCGGTCCAACCCCGCTGGCGCGATGGACACGGTACCGGTATTTACAGTTTTCAATATCTACGGCGATTGGCTGCGCCGGCAAAATCGACATGAGCTTCATCGCAAAACTTGCGGCGATAGTGATTTCTTTCTCGTTATGTGCGGCGGGATTGCTTTTTGTGCCGCGCAAATCGGCAACGAAGACCGAACGGCGAATACAAACGCAAACGCCGGTCTTGCTGCGTAAATTACGCCAAGATATTTGGCTCAGTGTCTAGTTCTGCAGCGGCCCCGAAAGCTTTCGCGGTCGCTGAAGTAATGCGACGCGCAGAGCGCCGCTACAATTTCGGAATTGTCACGCGCAGCAGGGTTGTTCGCTCGTTCAGAGGCTTCAATTGTCGATCTTGTAACGAAGCCGGAACGAGGAAAAATTCTCCCCGCGCAAGATTAACATCGGCGCATCCGAGCGAGCCGCTCAGGCAGAAAACAATGGTGAACTCGCCAGATGGAGCGACTTCGCGTGGCTTATCAAGTTTCCATTTTTGGATTTCAAACAATTTGTGCTTAACCAATAACTCGCCTTTCGGTTTCACGAGTTGCGGCTCGCAATCGTTGAAGTCGATGCATTGAAGCGCCTGATCGACATGCAACTCCCGAGCTTTTCCGTCTTCGTCGAGACGATTCCAATCGAACACGCGATAAGTCGTGTCGCTGTTTTGCTGGATTTCCACCAGCAAATTGCCCGCGCCGATCGTATGCAGGCGGCCGGCTGGTAAAAACATCGCGTCCCCAGCTTTCACCCCAATCGTGTGGACAAGCTCTGCGGCTGTCCCTGATTCAAGCGCGTTTTTGAATTCGGTGTGCGCGGTTTGTTTGCGCAACCCGACAAAAAATTCGGCTTTGTCGTCCGCCGCGGCCACGTACCAGAATTCGGTCTTGGGCTCGCTTCCTAATTTCGCAGCGATTTTTTCCGGCGGATGCACTTGCAAAGAAAGTTGTTCCTGCGCGTCGAGCAGTTTTATGAGTAACGGAAACCGCGGACTGTCCGGCAGTTCGCCGAAAATTTCTTGTCGATCTTGGGTCCAAAGTTCGTGCAAGGTTTTTCCACGCATCGCTCCGTTGCGCACGACGCTTTGCGCTTCTTCGCGATCGACAATTTCCCACGATTCGCCGATGCGGGCGTTCGGCGGCAATTTTTTTCCGAACGTCGATTCAAGTCGCCGGCCGCCCCACATTCGTTCGATGAAGATGGGCTTGAAGGTGAGGGGACCGGTGAGATTAGGTTGAGACATGCGACAGTTTTGGAAATGTAGCGGCGGCCGCCCGCCACGCCATGGCACATTGCGACGGCGGGTGCTGGGTGCGACTGGTTTGTGCGGGTGGATCGAGCAGTCGCGCCGTGGCGACCTCGATGCTAAAAAGTGGCGGCGAAGCCGCGGATAAATAACATCGCCCCCGAAATCGTTCGGGGCCGATCCGCCTTTTCGTCCAGGAGTTTTTCACCAGTTGTGAATGGGAATCATTCCCATACACTCACCGCTTCATTGAATACCAAGCTCAGATCGTTTCTCAAATATTGGTTGCCTCTGCTGATTTGGCTGGGCGTGATTTTCATTGGTTCGACGGGCGTGCTTTCCGCCGAGCAAACTTCGCGCTTCATCGTCCCATTTTTGCGCTGGCTTGATCCGAAAATCTCCATCGCAACCATTTTATCGATTCATTTCGCACTGCGGAAGCTTGGCCATCTCATCGAGTACGGAATTCTCGCCGTGCTGTTTTGGCGCGCGTTGCGCGGGACGTTAAGATCGGCAAGGACCCTCACGATCGCGTCGATGGTATTTATGGTGTCGGCGGTTTTCGCCGCGTCGGATGAATTTCATCAATCCTTTGTTTCGTCGAGAACGGCTTCGTCGAAGGATGTGATGATTGACATTTGCGGAGCTCTGGTCGGGTTGACGATCTGTTGGATTTTCGGCCGCGCGCGACGGGCCCCGAGAGTATTTTGAATCAGGAAAGCAGGAAGCCAGAAAAAAGGATACGACTGAAATTTTGATTTTGGTTCGTTAGTGCTTGAAATCGAAAATCGGCAATCGAATCGGCAATGCAAAAGACCCGGTTTTCAGGCGACAAGGCTCAGAGGACCGAGATCATCGGGTTTTAACTTGTGGCTTTCGAAAAGTTTGAAGGTCCCTTTGCGGACGCAGAGATGCTCGGGTGCCGCGACGTATTTTGTGGCGAGCGGCTGATGCTGGATCTATTCGAGTACCAGCGGGGCGCACCATTGGAGGACAGACCACCCGGAACCGAAACAGCGGGCGAGGCGTATCTAATCGGTTTGACGGAATCTTCTCGGATCTGGCGAATTACTTTCGAGCGGCCGTTTGCGGTAAGAATTCACGATCAGAACCTTGAATCGAAGAACAAGGCGAAAATCAATCTTCCCGCACGGTGCAGTTTCTCGGAACAATCAGAGTGGATCAGCGAGTTCGCGTTCGACCAGCGTTTGGGCATCTTCACTCCGACTCATTACATCTTTGATTTGATCGACAACTTTATTGAGATCATGGGCGACGACTCGCCGACGGTAGAAGAGATCCAAAACGAGACAACGGGAGAGGGAACGGAAAAATAGACGGTGGGGGCGACAGCTCTTTCAAGCCTACCAATCGGCAATCGACCTGTCCTGAGTGGAATCGAACGGATCTAAAATGGGAATGGCCTGCCAAGCGACAGCTCTTTTGTGTAGGTTGCGGACCTGCCTTCGGTCGCCGCGGCGACCTCCGGCGTGGTAGCCTCGCCATCCGCTTCGCTGCGAGCGAAGGTTGGTGGGCCTGACTGGGCTCGAACCAGTGACCCTGCGCTTATCAAGCGCATGCTCTAACCAACTGAGCTACAGGCCCGCTGTCGCGGAGTGAAAAGTGATTGGTGACTGGTGATTGGTCAAGCGACGAAATGAATTACGAATTCCTCATCAATAATTACCGCCGCCCGCGAAGGCCGGACAAAAACGTTTAACGGCTTGCCGAGTCGTAGCTCGCTGCGTTGACGTTGCAAGGTGAAAATGTCCGCCTTCGCTAAAGCTACGGCGCGACAGTCCCGAAAGCTTTCGGGACTGGGGGCAAGGGGATTACGCTCCTCTAGTGATCCGATAGTGCGCCCGATCGGGCAGTGGAAAGTTACAAGCGTTTCTTAACGAACGCGCGCCCCGATGCGGACTTCAGGTAGCGTTCAAAGTCCGCAGCACGGACACGATCGCGCAATGCAACATAAGCTTTCAAGCGCCAGGGTCTCCATTTAGCCGTGTGAAGCACCCGGCCTGCATTATGCTTGGCGAAGCGATTCGGCAGAATCATCGGTTAGGCCGATGTAGAATCGATCCGGATTCAGCTCGCTTTGGAGAATGTAGACGTAGATAAAGCTTTTCATATTGCGTGGGCTCGCCGAGTCGTAGCTCGCCGCGTGTGCGTGGCAAGGCTAAAAATGTCCGCCTACACTAAAGTTACGGCGCGACAGTCTACGCTCTCCGCTACGCTGCGAGCGTAGACTGGAGGCAAGGGGATTCGAACCCCTGACTTCCAGCTTGCAAAGCTGGCGCTCTACCAACTGAGCTATGCCCCCGCTGAAGATAGTTGATGGTTGAGATTGAGGGAAAAGCAAGTGGAAGAAGTTCGCCAACGCGAGGGCGCGTTGGCCAGCACGCGAGGCGCATGCGCTCCCCCAGAGTGATTTTTTCCGCGGGCGGCGACCGAGGCTACAGGTGGATCGAGCAGTCCCTTGCTCGATGCTAAAATGGCGGCGTATCCGCTAATTGATTAACCCGACGGAGCTGTCGATCCGCCATCGGCGGTCATAAACCGCCGCTACAGAAAATATCTGCGAAGTCCGGAAAATCCGCGGTTGTTGAGGAAAAGAAAATGCCGGCCCCGAATGCTTTCGGGACCGGCATTTTAGTCGATCTGCAGCAAAGACTGAATTGTGCGTTACCGTCGTTTCTCTGAGCCTCGGTTTCTTTCGATTCCGAGGTCTTAACGGCATCTTCAAGCTCCGAAGAGCCTGAGCTTAGCCGTCGACCTGTGCCCAGCTCTTTACAAGTAAAGTGCTGGGCGCTTCTCCTTAGAAAGGAGGTGATCCAGCCGCAGGTTCCCCTACGGCTACCTTGTTACGACTTCATCCCAGTTACCGCTCATAGCGTAGAAGGCTGCCTCCCTTGCGGGTTAGCGCGCCGGCTTCGGCTACAAGCGACTTCCATGATGTGACGGGCGGTGTGTACAAGGCCCGGGAACGTATTCACGGCGCCGTAGCTGATGCGCCATTACTAGCGATTCCGGCTTCATGGAGTCGAGTTGCAGACTCCAATCCGAACTGGGCCCAGTTTTACTAGATTACCTCCACCTCGCGGTCTCGGATCGTTCTGTACTGGGCATTGTAGTACGTGTGCAGCCCTGGCCGTAAGGGCCATACTGACTTGACGTCGTCCCCACCTTCCTCCCCGTTTCACAGGGCAGTCTGAAC
>Ga0193729_1000135_pt1 | contig 34498 bp, 37 predicted proteins | sample U1c2metaG_FD_143036 | JGI IMG/M metagenome (GOLD analysis project Ga0193729, IMG submission 143036) | Soil microbial communities from a riparian zone of the East river system, Colorado, United States - U1c2 | ecosystem: Environmental > Terrestrial > Soil > Riparian zone | place: USA: East River...
GGTCGCTCCCGTCCCTATGCCTGTGCGCCAGCCCGGCGTACCGGCTGCGTGAGCGAGAGACGACGGCCTAGATCATGGCGGTGGCGGCGGCCCGTGTGGGCCACGAGGATCGGCTGAGCGTCGTCGACCACCTGCAGGAGCTGCGCGGAAGGCTGATCATCTCGCTCGCTGCGCTCGCCGTCTCGTTCGGCCTCTGCATGTGGCAGAACCACGCTCTGCTGCACCTCATCAATAGGCCGTTGTCGAGCCAGACGCAGAAGCAGGTCCGAGCGGGCAGTGGCCCGCTCGGCGCCACCTACACCGTCCAACAGAGCGCGCGGACGGTCGCGACGCAGCTTCAGACCGTCGTGAAAACACTGCAGCGACCGGGCAGCGGTGCGTCGCCGGCCACCCGCGCCTCGCTCGCCGGTGTGGATCCCGAGCTCCACACGGCGATCGCGCGATTGTCCAAGGCGCCCGAGGGAAACAAGCCGGTGACGCTCGGCATCGGCGAGCCGTTCACCACGACGATCGGCATCGCGCTGATCTTCGGGTTCATACTCTCGCTGCCGATCATCCTGTATGAGCTGTACGGCTTCCTGCTGCCAGCCTTCAGCCCTGAGCAGCAGAAGATCACCTCCGCGCTGATGCTGTCGATCCCGTTCCTGTTCGTGGCCGGGGTGACGTTCGGCTATTTCGTCGTCCTGCCCGCCGCGGTGCGCTTCTTCCAGAACTTCAACAGCGGCGAGTTCAACGTGCTGGTGCAAGCCAATCAGTACTACCACTTCGCCGCAGTGACGTTGCTCGCGATGGGCCTCGTCTTCCAGATCCCCGTGGGGATCCTCGCGGCCACGCGAACCGGGATCGTAACGCCGGGCCAGCTGCGGCACAATCGCCGCTACGCGGTGCTCGCGTGCGGCGCGGTGGCGGCCTTCCTGCCGGGCGACGCGGTCACGCTCGTGCTGGAGACGGTTCCGCTGTACCTGCTGTTCGAGGCAAGCGTCGTGCTGGCGAGCATCATCGAGCGGCGCGAGCGACGGCGCGGGCGATCCGGGTGCACCGCCTAGCCGGAGAGCGTGAGCACGTGCGCATTGGCGGGGTCGATGCGCCCCTCGAGCAGGTCGATGTAGGCCCGCTCGAGCGCCTCGGGCCCCTCGCCGTGGACCACTCCCAGCCAGCCCCGCGTCCACTCGATGTACGGTCGCCAGGCGTCTGCGAGCCGCTGCTCGAGACCGTCGCGGCCCCATGCCGTGGAGCGCTTGGACACGCGGTCGGGCGCGAAGAAGAACGTCGGCCGCGGACCGGGCAGCGAGTCGGGCACGTCGCCCATGCGGTCGTGGTGCGTGGCCCCGACGACCGCCGAGTGCATCAGCGCCTCGCCGTAGTGAGCATGCACGGCGCTTCGCACCTGCGCGTCGCCTGCCATGTCGACGAACACCGCCGGATCGTCGGCGAGCGAATCGATCTCGGGGTAGGGCACGAGGCGGTCGTAGACATCCAGCGAGGCGCTGAAGTCGACGCTGCGCGGCGAGGTCAGGCCGACCACCTCGACACCCTCGCGACGCGCGAGCAGGTACGCGAGCGCGCTCGCGGTCTTGCTCGAGGCGCTCGACAGGACGATCGTGCTCGCGCCGAACATCTCGGCATCCTCGAGGAAGTCGTCGATCAGGTAGGAGGTGAAGAACAGCGGGCGCAGCAGCATCTGCTGGTCCTCGGAGTCCGCGTCGTACACGGGGTCGGCATCGGTCAGCGCGTAGCCGTTGTACGCCGGCGGCAGGGCGGCGCGATGCGCCGAGGCGTCGACGAAGCCGCGAGCGTCGATGCGCGTCGGCGAGACGACGAGCTCCGTCGACGGGGGCAGGTAGCCGTACACGCGCGCACCCTCGGCGAGCTCGTCGTTGCGGCTCTCGCCGACGCGCGCGAAGCCCCACACCGGTACGCGGCCCCAGCCGTCGTCGGCCGGAAAGAAGCTCCAGTAGGACATCGCCTCGCCGAACGTCGCGTACGTGATGTTGTTGGAGGTCAGACCGAAGCGCTCGACCTCCAGCCGCGCCTGGCCCGGCTCCAGCTCCGCGGGTGCCGTGTCGAGGAAGCGGCAGCGATGCAGGTCGTCCCTGGCGATCTCGAAGTCCACGCGCGCAAGCCTACGCGCTCAGGTGCGCCGAAGGCGACCGAAGCCCCGTCGCGCCCCCCCCGCTAGCGCTCCCCGTCCCAGTAGTCGACCTGGCCGTCGGCCCGCCGCAGCATCACGTTGTCCTCGCCCCCCCGGCGCCCACACTCCGACCTTGTTGCTGTCGGGATAGACGGCGACCGTCGGCTCGTGCGCGCGCGAGAACATCATCACGTGCGCGACAGGCTCGGCGCGGTTTGTCGCCTTGTGCGCTCCGGCCGGGCCGGGCGGGAAGCACCCGAGCTCGCCGCGCTGCAGCTCCTGCTCGCCCTCGGGCGTGCGCACGACGACGGCGCCGTCCAGCACGAGCAACTGACGGTGGCGGTCGGGCTTGTCACCGGCCGCCCACCTTCACCTTCGCCGCCCGGTCTTTGTTGGCCCCGGCCCTCTGATGGCCGTTAGAGACGGCACCGAGAGGAAGTGGCGATGCTCGTTGAGCGGCGGCGGGCGGCGATCGACCCGCCGTCGGCTCCGAGGTTCCGCGTGACGATCGTGCTGGAGTCCGCCGTCATCGGCGCGCTGACCGCCGTCGTCGGCTACGGCATCGGGCAGGCGATAAGGCGGCGCCGGACGATCGCCTAGGTGATCGCCGTGCTTGTCGCGATCGTCAGGTGAGGGCCAAGCTCGTCCTGGACCGCTGCACCGTCGGCGGCAAGCGCCTCGACCAGGAGGTCGTCAACGTCGCGATCGACGGCAGCGTCGCCGACCTGCGGTTGGCGGCCTGCGCGCACCTCGCGGCCAAGCACGGAGTGGGCCCGGACCGCCTGCTCGGACACGTGCGACTTGCGTGGGTCGAGGCCGGCACTGTGAGCCACGCCTAGGGCGAGTCGGCGGTGGGCAGCCGCGTGGTCAGATCACGCCGGCCAGTGTCCGCCAGCCGGCCGCTCCCCACAACCGCTGTTTCCGTCTCCCCGGTGACGGATGAATGGCGTCAGCAGCCCGCGCTACAGCTTCCCCTCAAGCTTCGTAGCCAGGCGAGCCGCTGTCTCGATTTCCGCCGGAGTGCGCCCGGTGGTTACACGCAGCGCCGCGATCTTTGCTCTCAGGCGATCATCTGTGTAGCGCTGGCCGATGCCCTCAAGAACCGCCTCGGTCCACTGCTGAAGCTCGGCCAGCTCGTCGACCACCGTGTCCAGCTCGTCATCGGGGACCGCCTTCCAGAACGTCATCTTGTCCATCTCGATCAGTAGCCCGACGCACTCGAGCAGTCGGTGGCGCACGCGATACCAGACGGCGTAGTCACCGGTCTCCTTGGCGCGGATCTCCTTCATGCGCTGCTGCGGTGCGCGGCGCTTGCGTCGCCGCGTCTTGAAGGTGCGCGCCGTCTGTTCAACTTCGGCCAGCGGCACGATCTTGTAGAGGTTCGAAGGAACGACGCGCCGCTTGGATTCGTTCGGACCGGTGCGGCCGATGTGGCGGATGAGCCCGAGCTGTTGCAGCTTCAGCAGCTCGGTGGTCATGCCATCGACGCGGCCGGTCGGCTCGCGCAGTTCGCGCGCCGTCCACGCGCGCCCGTCGCGCATCGCCCGATAGATCGCCTGGGTGGTCGGCCCTTGGTGCTCGATGAGCCCGTCCCGCTCCTGCTCGGTCATCCGTATCTCCGTTCCCCGAGTGGCGGCGAGATGGCGCAGCCCACGACCGATGTGGACTGCGCCACCGTCGCCAGCGTGCTAGTTACTTACTTGCCGGATGTCAGCTCAAGCGTGGCTCGCGCCAGCTGAGAGGCAGCCTTCATACCGGTGTCCAGCTCGCCTTTGAGCACGTCGGCCATGTCCGGGTTGCGCTCGGACACCCCGGCGAGATCCTTCGCGAACTTGTCCGCCGCCTTGCGGATCGCATCCTTGCGAGGTTGCACGTAGTCGGCGAGGATCAGGTCTTCGACGTCGGTGACGTAGACCGCGTCGAGCGGGTTTCCGTCGATCGACACCGTGGCCTTGCACAAGGTGAGACCCGTGCGGTTCGTGCCCAGCATGCGCTGGATACGCCCGATGTGCGCGTCCTTCACCTCGTTCCACACCGCCTGGAGCGCGCGTTCGCGCCCAAGCTTCGTGGCCTCGTCGGCTTCGTCCCAGGCTTCGGTCCCCTCCTCGGGGATCGACGGCAGCAGCTGATGCTGCAGCTTGCCCTTCGTGATCGCCTTGTCCACCTTCTCGGTGCGATTGGTCACGCGGGCCTGCATAACGACCCCGTAGACCTTTTCAGCGAACTTCTTCAGATCCCGTTCCTCGGAACCATCGTCATTGGTCTTGACGAACCCATCGGCCCTGAAGGCCTCGAGCGCCGCGTCAGCGACCAGTTCGGCGAACGACGCCGTTGCCGTGGTATTCACGGTTACCTTCTTTCCGCATCCCCGTCGTGGAACCAGCGTTATTGCGGATCGGCGAGGGAGAGTGCTGCCGGGCACCGTAGCATGTGACGGCCGCGGCTGTCTACCGCATCGAGGGAGTGGTCGATCTGACCGCGGACGCTACGCGCTCGGCGGCGGCGTCGGGCCGCTCGTGCTCCCAGATGCGGATGACCTGCCACCCGGCGTCTTGGAGTCGCTGCTCCGCGCGACGGTCTCGCAGACGGTTCTGCGCGAGCTTCTCGCGCCACCATGCCTCATTGGATCGTGGCACCGTCGCGTGCAGAGGACATGAATGCCAGAAACATCCGTCGATATACACAGCGACCCGAGCCTTCGAGAAAACGAGATCTGCGCGACTGCGCAGTCCGGCCGCCGGAGCTCGGTCAACCCGGAACCGCAAGCCCAGACCGTGAACAGCGGACCGTACCGCTAGCTCGGCCCTCGTATCGCGGCGGCCCACAGCGCGCATCCGGCGCGCAGTCTCCTTCGACGCTGGTGTTCGCGGCCCCGACACCGGCACATCATGCCGGCATCGCACGCACGTGTCGTTCCAGGTCACGAACGAATCCCTTTGGCCGTCGCAGCGGGCTGGCGACAAGGCGCTTGTGGAACCCGCCTGCAGCACGCGCCGACAGCATGCGCGGCGCGTGCTCGAGGAACTCGTGCAGATGAGGCCGGGGCACCGCGACAGGCCATTCGGATACCGCCGCACGACAGCGATCACCGTCCATTCCCCAGCCGGCGATGGGCCACGACACACCGGGGCGCAGCGCCTCATCGGCACCGCCGTCGTACCGGTCGTCGACCCCCAGGCGAGCGCCGAGCCAGGTCGCGACCGGTACGCTGACGGCATTCCCCACGAGCCTCCACCGGGCGCCCTCTGACCGCCTTCCAGCGACAGTCCCGGCTGGGAGCGTCCAGTCGGCGGCGAATCCCTGAAGGCGCTCGGCATCGGCTAGCGCCGGTGTGAGGATGCGACCTCGGTCCCTCGCCCAGATTGCGGGAGGCGAGGGGATGCCGACCGTCGACCCGTTCTTCAACGGCGGGACGGCGTCGAGGACGAGGCCGATGCCTCGGTTCCCCTCGGTCCAGTAGAAGCCGCGCCACAGGTGCCGATGCCGGCGTGGTGCCGCCGGCGCACCTGCGTCCACGCCGAGCAGGGCCGGACGAGGGTCGCTGACGCGGGACGCGAGCAAGACGACGCGCGCCCGACGCTGGGGAAGTCCGAACGCGCGCGTGTCGATGATCCGGTAGGCCCACATGAAGTCACGTCGCTCGAGCTCGTCAACGAGCCATCGCATCGCGGCACCACGGCCCAGCGAGAGCATGAAGGGAACGTTCTCGAATACCAACCAGTCCGGCTTCGCCCGTGAGCAATCCAGGAGCCGAAAGACCTCGCGGACCACGCCGCTGTTGTCGCCGTTGATGCCACGTGCGCGACCCGCCTGACTCAGGTCGCTGCAGGGGAAGCCCGCGGTCACCACTCCGACGGCTGGGAGGCGCTTTAGACTCCGGATGTCGCCCTTCAGAGAGACCCGGGGAAACCGAGCCTTGAGGACGGCGCGAGCGCCGGGATCGTTGTCGCACAGCATCGTGGCGCTGTGGCCCGAGGCCGATAGGCCCGTCTCAAGCCCGCCGATTCCAGCGAACAGACCGCAAACCTCAAGCGCGGGGGAGTGGTGGGCCGCGGCATCTCGGGCGGATCTCGTGCGTGCCACCCAGCGAATGATCCTGGATGACGTGGTCGGACCCGTTTACATCGTCAACCGATACGCCGCCATCAACACGGCCGCCAGTGGCCCTCGGATAGCGTGCGTCTTGCATGACCAGCTACGCCGACTTCGACGATAACCGCGTCAAGCACCTGGAGATGATCCAATCGGTGATCTCCCGTCTGGGTACCGACTCTTTCCTCATTAAGGGGTGGGCCGTCACGGTATCCGGCGCGTTCGTCGGGTTTGCGATCGGCGAAAAGAGCTGGGGCCTCGCGCTCGCTGGGGTTGTTCCTGCCCTCCTGTTCTGGGGGCTGGATGCCTATTTCCTGCGTGCGGAGCGCCACTTTCGAGCGTTGCATGAGGCGGTCCGCACGAGCGAGGCGGGCGTCCCTCCGTTCTTCATGGCCGCGACCAGTTCAGAGTTCAAGCCATCCTCTCCGAAGTGCTCCTGGCCGAAGGCCCTCATCAGCTGGACGCTCGTCCTGTTCTACGGAACGCTCGTCGTCTCAGCCCTGATCGTCGCCGCCATCCTCTGCAACTGACGACGTCGTCTCGGTAGGCGACCCCGGCGCGCACGCCGCGCGGATGCGAGCGGCGGCGTCGTGCTTCATCTCGCGCCGCAGCGGCGTCTTCGGCGGCCACAGATCGCCGAAGCCGTCATCGCTCCAGCGTGGAACGACATGTAGATGCAGGTGGGGCACGGTCTGCTCGGCGGCTGCTCCAGCCGACGTGATCAGGTTGAGCCCGTCTGGCTCCAGAGCGGCCTCGATCGCCCGTCCCACATTGATGACGGCGTCCATGAGCTCCCGGCCCGTGGCTGAGTCCACTGACCACAGGTCTTTGATGTGCTCGCGCGGGATGACGAGCGTGTGGCCCGGCGTTGCCGGTTCAAGTGGGAAGAATGCGACCCAGTGCTCGCCCTCGCAGATGATCTCGGCCTTGGAGGTGCCGCGCGCGATTGCGCAGAAGTCGCAGTTGTCGCTGCTCACCCCGTGAAGTCTTTGCGGATTTTGATCGCCTCTTTGACCCACGACTCTAGATTCGTCTTGATGTGGTCGTAGACGTTTGTGCTGATCGTGTACGGGGGGTCGTATGCCTTCACGATGGAGGACAGTTTTTTTCCGCTCCCTTTGATCGTGATGCCGGTGAAGGGATTGTCCCCCTTGCTGGACTGCAGTCCGGCAAGGTTCTTCAGATTGTGGATGTAGACACCAACCACCCCCTTTTCGTCATTCCAGGCCTTCGTGATCTCGTAGTTCACCCAACGACGGCCTGCCGTCGAGCTGCCGATCAACACCACGACGCACGACTTGCCTTTCATCTCCTTGACGATCCAGTCTTCGATCGCTTTGTCACCGCCTTTCTCGACCTCCTCCCATTCATTGGATGAGAGGATCGGCTGGCCTTCGATGACGCCCATCTGCTTGACCTGCGAGACCCGATGGGAATCCTGTTTGAAGTAGAAGCTGTAGAAGGCTTTTTGTGCCATATCTTCCTCCGTGCCCGTTGACGTGTTCGACTCGGATCTCGATCGGCACCAGTCTAAGACCCGCTTCACCGCAGGCCGTAGACGCCACCTCTAAGGCGTGAGAGCGGCCCGCCTGCCCTGCTCTCCGCGTGCCCCAGGCCGAACCGGTCCACCAGCTTGGGTCTGGTGTCAGTCGAGCGGGATCGGCTTCAAGTGCGGCGGGGCGCGCACGGCGCGCGACCACTCCACCGCATAAGGTTCGAGCATGGACGAGCCGTTCGTGATGAACGTGGCCGACGCGCCGGCGAACAGCCATCCGCGGCGATCGACCGTCATCGACTTTGAGCCCGGCCGGTCGTGGCCGGACACCGGCGTGAACGTCCAGGTCTTGCAGGCGGGGCAGCCCAACTGCAAGTACCACTCGGAGCCGGTGCAGGAGGATTTCCTCGTGCTGCACGGCGAGTGCATCGTGATCCTCGAAGGCGAGGAGCGGCCGCTGCGGGAATGGGACTTCGTGCACTGTCCGGCTGGGGTCGGGCACGTGTTCGTGGGCGCGGGCGACGGGCCGTGCGCCGTACTGATGATCGGCTCGCGCAAGAGGGACGAGGCGCACTACCCGGTCAACGAGGTCGCGGCGAAGTACGACGCGTCGGTGGAGGTCGCGACGGACGAGCCGGCCGAGGCCTACGCCGAGTGGCGGGAGGAGCCGTGGGAGCCGGCGCCGAACCCTTGGCCGTTGGCATAGACGCCGCCCCCAAGGGCTGAGACCGGCCCGTGGATAGAGTTCTCCAGCCCTTCCAGCGGTAGCCCGTCGGGTTGGGTCAGCCGGCCAGAGTGAGCGCCACGCGCTCGGGCAGCGGCTGGCGCCCGCGGCTCACCGTCAGGCCGCCGACCGCGCGCTCGAAGATCGAGCGCTGCTCCTCGGCGCCGGGCTCCTCGAGGTCGGGCATCTCGCCGTGCTGCTCGCGGGCCTCGTCCCACGCGCGCTGAGCCTCCGTCAGCTTCGCCTCGCGTTTTGCGACGCCTCGGTTGAACCGCTCCGGGTCGCTCACGCTGGCGTTCTCGACGTAGGCGTCCAGCTCGCCCCGAGCCGCGACAATGGCTCCGGTGAACCGCAGGATCTCATCGCCCGACAGGCCGCGCTTCGGCATCGCCCTGATCGAGTCGAGCACCAGCACCTCCAGCGGCTCGGCCTTGACGTGCAGGGGACAGCCCTGCGTAGTGCACCTGTACGCGCGATGCCTGTTGCCCTCCTTGCCGGTCGTGTGGCCGACCAGCGATTTGCCACAGGCCGCGCACGATGCGATGCCCGACAGCGGATAGCAGTCCTTGGCTTTGCGCCGGTCGCTTTCCCTCACAGGATGCTGTGCGAAGTCCCACGTCGTCTCGTCCACCAGCGGCTCGATGTGACCGACCATCGTGCCGTTGACGACCTCGCCCTTGTAGATCCGATTGGCGAGCAGCCGCCGGACTTTGAACGTGGACCAGCTCCGGTCCGGCCAGGTCCGTTCCGCGTAGGCCAGCGCCGCGTGTATGCCACTCCCCGCGCTCACCTCGAACAGCTCGGCCACCTTAGGCGCGTCGCCGTTCCGGTGCAGCGGCCCGATGAGCTTGCCCGTCTTCGGGTGCTTCTCCCGTTTCTCGAACCCGAGCGGCGTGGGTCCGACGTGCCAGCCGCGCTCGATCGCGCGCCCCTTGGCCGTCGCGAATTTCTCCTGATATTCGCGCCACTGCATGCGCGCGATCATGAGCCAGAGGTTGACGACCATCTCGCCCTGCGGCGTCTTCGGGTCGATGTTCCCCAGCTCGGCGAAGCCGACCCTGGCGCCGGCCGCGTCGATCCGTTCGACCAGCTTGATGGCGTCGCCCAGCCCGGCGCGCGACAGGCGGTTGACCCGTGCGACGATCACGCCCTCGCTCCTGCCCGACTCGATGCGCTCCATGATCCCGTCGAGGATCGGCCGCGCCAGCTTCGAGCCGGTCACGTCGAGCTCCGGCTCGTTCATGCGGACCTTCAGGCCGGTCGCCGCTGCGAACGCCTCGATCTTCTCGCGCTCCTCGTCGGGCGAGATGAAGGTCTCGCCCTCACGTTCCCCGACCCGGCTGACTCTGACATACCCGTCGAACATGCCTGCCTCCGTGCGTTGGTGTGCCAGCCATTATGTACATTTCGGTCCATACCATATTGATACGGACAGACGCTCTGTCCGGCGGGCAGCTCGAAGACCTTCACCGCGAGCGCCTCGCCGCCGGCCGCCCTGCCCACCCGCGCGACGCCCGAGTGGTAACCGGTTGGATCGGACTCGTCGTACTCGAAGTCCGCGTCGTAGGCGTTCGCTCGATCCATCGCTAGTCGCAGCCCGTGATGCCGCCGTCGAGCGGGATGATCGCTCCCGTCACATAGGAGCCGCCGCGTGAGGCGAGGAACAGCGTCAGGCCCGCGACGTCGTCGGGCCGGCCGATGCGACCGAGCGGCACATTGCTCTCCACGACCTCGCGCGTCTCGGGATTGTCGAGGATGAACGCCATCATCTTGCTCTCGAACGGGCCTGGGGCGATCGCGTTGACCGTGATCTGCTCGCCCGCCAGACGCTTGGCCAGATGCCGCGTGAGCATGTGCACGGCTGCCTTGCTGGCGCTGTAGCTGTAGTTCTCGACCGACGGAGTGCGCAGGCCGTCGATCGAGCCGATGTTGATCACACGCGCGGGAGGACGCTCCCGAGCAGCGGCGCGCAGCGCTCCCAGTAGCGCCACGGTCAGGTGGAAGACGCCCTCGACGTTCGTGTGCGCGACCTTGTCCCAGCCGCCGCTCGGGAACTCCTCGAGCGGAGCTCCCCAGGTGGCGCCCGCGTTGTTGACGAGGATGTCGAGCTCGCCGAAGCGCGCGCCCGTCGCGGCGGCGAGCGCTGCAGACCCCTCCGGCGTCGAGACGTCGCCGGGGATCGCCTGGCAGTCGCCGAGCCTCGCCAGCTCGGCAGCGGCAGCCTCGACGTCGGCGCTCTTGCGCGAGGAGACGATCACGCGCGCGCCCGCCTGCACGAGACCGCGGGCGATCATCAGGCCGATTCCGCGCGAGCCGCCGGTCACGAGCGCGGTCTTGCCGGATACGTCGAACAGGTCGCTCATCGTCAGTCGATGAAGTCCGCCCGGCGCTTCTGCAGAAACGCGCCGACCGCCTCGGGCACCGCGCCACCGAACGTAGCCATGATCTGCTGGCGGTCCTCGTACTCGATCGCCGCAAGCTCTGAGGGGATCTCGAGCGCGCTCCACATGCCGCGCTTGGTCAGGCGCACGCCCCATGGCGCCAGCGCGGCGATCTGCTCGGCCGACCCCAGCGCCCTTTCGAGCAGGCGCGGCTGCTCGATGACGTCGGCCACGAGCCCGATTCGCGCCGCCTCCTCGGCGTCCACGCGGCGTCCGGTGAGCATTAGCTCGTGCGAGCGCGAGGCGCCGATCAGGCGCGGCAGCAGCCAGCTGACGCCCATGTCGCAGTTGGACACGCCGATGTTGACGAACGCCGCGCGGAACACCGCCTCGGACGCCGCATAGCGGATGTCGCAGCCGAGCGCCAGCGCTAGCCCGAAGCCGGCCGCCGGCCCGTTGACGGCCGCGATCACCGGTTGCGGCAGCGCGCGCAGCTCGAGGATCAGCCGCGACATGTGTTCCTGGTTGGCCAAGCGGTCACGCGGCTCATCGCTGCCGTCGTTCTCCGGCGCCGCCCCGTAGCCGTGCAGGTCGAGGCCCGCGCAGAAGCCACGCCCGGCGCCCGTCACGATCACCGCACGGCAGCCCCGCTCGGCCGAGATCGCGCGCAGAGCGACGTGCAGCTCCTCGCACAGCTCCGAGGTCATCGCGTTGAGCTGCTCGGGCCGGTTCAGCGTGAGCTGACGGACATGCGGCGCGGGCTCATCCACGAGCAGCAGCGGTGCCATCGGCGAATCCTATGCGCTGGCCGCCTGTCGCCCGCGCTCCCGCCGCTCGCCCGCGCTCTCAGCCACGCGGGTAGTGAAAGGCCTGCGTCTGCGTGACCTTCGCCGCGAGCGCGCCGTCCGCGCGGGCGATCAGCGTCTCGAGCACGATCATCGTTCGTCCCGTGTGCAACGGCCGCGTGGTCGCTGTGATCGCGCCCTCGCGCACGCCGCGCAGGAAGTTCGTCTTCGACTCGATCGTCGCGGTGCCCAGCGAGCCCTCGGGCAGGTTGAGGAAGGCGCAGACGCCGCCGCACGAGTCGGCGAGCGCCATCAGCGCCCCGCCGTGCAGCAGGCCTCCCGCCGTGCAGCGCTCGGGTGCGAACTCCATCCGGCCGCGCACCAGCCCTGGGCTTGTCTCGAGCAGCTCCACGCCGATCAACACGGCGAACGGCATCGTGTCGCGGATCTGCTGGGGGGTGGGCATGTCGGTCACGTCGGCTCCAGTAGCTCGTTGGCACGGCGTTCTGAAAGGCGATCATATGAGTGTGTGAGACTCCCGCACGTGCAGGCGAGCCGGACGAGCGTCGCGGTTGTAGGTCACGTCGAGTGGGTGCAGTTCGCGCGCGTCCCGCACGTACCCCGCGCCGGAGAGGTAGTGCACGCCCGCGGCTCGCACGAGGAGCCCACCGGCGGCGGGGCGGTCGTCGCCGTGCAGCTCGCTCGGCTGGCCGGCGAGTCGCTGTTCATAACCGCGCTCGGCGAGGACGAGCCGGCGCGCCGCTCGATCGCGCGCCTGAACGAGCTCGGCGTGCGCGTCGCGCACGCCACGCGCGAGGAGCCGACCCGCCGGGCGGTGACGCTCGTCGATGACCACCGCGAGCGCACGATCACGACGTTCGGCGCGCGCCTCGAGCCACACGGCGCGGAGCGGCCGAAACGCGGCCGGCGGCTGCCGTGGGACGAGCTGGGGGAGATGGACGCCGTGTACTTCACCGCCGGCGATCTCGATGCCCTGCGCGCAGCGCGCGCAGCGCGCGTTCTCGTGGCCAATCCGCGCGCGCGCCACGCGCTCGGCCACGGCGTTCGGCTCGATGCGCTCGTGCTCTCCGCGAGCGACGCGATCGAGCGTCGCGCGGCCGAGCCCGTCGAAGACGAAGCCGAGCTGCTCGTCTTCACCGAAGGCGCGCGCGGAGGCTCCTATCGCATGCGCTCGGGCGAGTCCGGCCGCTTCCCCGCGGTTCCCCCGCCGGGCGAGCCGGTCGACTCATACGGCTGTGGCGACTCGTTCGCCGCCGGCCTCACGTACGGCCTGGGCGCCGGCATGGCCCTGGCCGATGCGCTCGAGCTCGCGGCTCGCTGCGGCGCCGTGTGCCTCACCGGCCACGGGCCCTACGAGCGCCAGCTGACCGGTCCGATCGGCTGAGTCGCTGCGACGGCCCGCGCGGCTGAGTCGCTGCGACGGCCCGCGCGGCGCTCAGAGCGCGGGCAGCTGCTGCACGAGCGACAGGACGGGCGCGAACAGGTCGCCGCGCTCTCTTACTCGCTCGAGCACCTGCGGCGCTTCGAACGCCAGGCTTGCCGGGTCGCCGGAGTCGAGGGCCGCGCGCACCTCGTCCCATTCGACGGGCGTGGAGACCGTCGGGCGCTCGACCGCGCGCAGCGAGTAGGCGCACACGGTCGTCTTGCGCGAGTCGTTCTGGCTCCAGTCGATCAGCACCTTGCCGGTGCGCCGCGCCTTGGTCATGCGCGAGACGATCAGCTCGGGCTCCGCCTCCTCGAGCAGCTCGGCGACGGCTTTGGCGAATGGCTTGGTCTGCGCGAAGGCGACCGCCTCGTAGTTGAGCGGCACATACAGCTGCAGCCCCTTGGAGCCGGAGGTCTTGGCGAAGCTCTGCAGGCCGAGGTTCTCGAACATCCCCTGCAGCGCCAGCGCCACGCGGCAGCACTCGATCACGCTCGCCGGCGCCCCAGGGTCGAGGTCGAACACGAGCGTCGTCGGACGCTCGGGCGCCTCGGCGCGCGCGAGCGGCACGTGCAGTTCCAGCGCCGCGAGGTTGGCGAGCCACACTAGCGTTGCGCGGTCGTCGGCCAGCAGGTAGTCGATCGGGTTCTTCTCGCTCGGAAGCGTCACCGTTCGCACCCACTCCGGTCGGTGCGCCGGCGCCTGCTTCTGGAAGAACGCCTGCCCCTCGACGCCATCGGGCCAGCGCTTGACGGTCAGCGCTCGGCCGTGCAGATGCGCGACCATCACATCCGCGACAGCGGAATAAAAATCGATCACGTCCCGCTTGCTGAACCCGACCTTCGGATACAGCAGCTTGCCGAGGTTCGACAACTTCAGCTCGCGACCTTCGACGGTCGTCGTCCCCTTGTCTCCACTCTGCTCGCGGATTACGAGCGCGTGGCCCCGCTCGCGTTCGCTTGACTCGTCGCCGCCCCGCTCGCGCGCCGGTGCCGACTCGTCGCCGCCCGGCGCCACGGGTCCCTCCTCGCGCACGACTTCGCCGGCCGCCTTGTCCTCGCGCAGGCCCTTGTAGGAGGGGTGGCGCAGGCTGCCGCGCTTGGTCCACTCCGTGAACTCGATCTCGGCGACCAGCCGCGGCTCGACGAAGACGGCCTCCTTCGGCGGCCGCTCGCCGGCCGTGAACGGCGAGCTGTCGCGCTCCAAGGGGGTGAGCAGAGACGAGAGGCGCTCGAGCTCGGACTCGCTGAAGCCCGTGCCCACGCGCCCGGCGTAGCGGAAGGCCCCATCCGGCTCGTAGTAGCCGACGAGCAGGGCGCCGATGCGCTGCCTGCGCCGTCCCTCGCCCGGCAGCCACCCGCCGACCACGAGCTCCTGGCGACCGACGTTCTTGATCTTGATCCAACTCGTCGTGCGCGCGCCGGGCTGGTAGGTCGAGTCCAGCCGCTTGGCCACGATGCCCTCGAGTCCCTGCTCGGCGGTGGCCTTCAGCACGTCCGAGCCCCTGCCGGTCAGGTGCTCGGGCGTCTGCCACGCCTCGCCTCTGAGCGCCAGCTCCGCCAGGCGCTCGCGCCGCTCGGCGTACGGCAGCTGCATCAGCGAGTGGCCGTCCAGCCACAGCAGGTCGAAGATCATCAGCGTCACCGGCGAGCTCTTGGCCAGCCGTTTGGCCTGCGTGCTCGAGCCGACGTGCATGCGATGCTGCAGCGCCGCGAAGCTCAGCCGGCCCTGCTCGTCGAATGCGACGATCTCTCCGTCGAGGATCGCCGCGTGCGAGCTGAGCGCGCGGTTCAGCCGGCCCAGCTCCGGATACTGGCCCGTGATCTCGTTGAGGTTGCGGCTCTCCAGGCGCAGCTCGCCAGGCTCCGAGTAGACGATCGCGCGCACCCCGTCCCACTTGATCTCATACGCCCAGCCGGCGTCCTTGCTCGGAAGCGCACCCGCGCGCGCAAGCATCGGCTTCACGTGTTGCGGCATCGGCTCGCGGTCGGCGTCCGCCGGCGGATCCATGCGATGGATCATCCACTCCTTCGGCTGGCCGATCTCCGATCGGTCCTCCTTGGAGATCGGGAACAGCGCGAAGCGCGCGTCCAGGCGCTCGCCGTGCAGCGCAATCTCGATCTTGCGCGGCTCCCACTTGAGCACCTCATACGTGCCGCGGTCCCAGATCGTCATCGTCCCCGCGCCGTACTGGCCCTTGGGGATCTCACCGTGGAAGTCGACGTACTCGAGCGGGTGGTCCTCCGTCCAGACAGCCAGGCGATTGTCCTTCGGCGCCTGCGGGATCCCCTTGGGGATCGCCCACGACGCGAGCACGCCATCGCGCTCCAGGCGCAGATCCCAGTGCAGGCGCGTGGCCGAATGCTCGTGGATGACGAAGCGCGGCGCTTTGCGCTTGGCGCGGCTCGCGGGCTTGCGCTTCGCGACGACTCCCGCGGGCTCGGGCGTCTTCGCGAAGTCGCGTTTGCCGCGGTATCGCCTCAGCGGCGGGCTCATCGGAGCGTCATCGCTCCGTGCGCACGTGTCCTTGCCCGGCTCATCCAACCGAGCCTATCCCGGCGGCGGGAGGTGCGAGCCCAGGACTAGCGCTTTGCCGGGGCGCGTTTCGCGGGAGCTTTTTTCGCGGCGGGCTTTTTCGCGGCGGGCTTTTTCGCGGCGGCTTTCCTGGCCGCCGGCTTGCGCCGTTTGGCCGCGCCGTCCTGTGCATCCTCGCCCGTTCGCTCGCGCACGGCCTCGAGGCTTGCCTTCAGCGCGCTCATCAGGTCGGGCGCCGGGCCGGGGACCTCCTCGGCCTCGGGCTGCACGGCGATCTCCTTGCCCTCCGCCTTGCGCTCGATCAGCGCGAGCACGTCGTCGCGGTAGGTGTCGCGATACTTCTCGGGTTCGAAGTCGCCGGCCAGCGAGCCGATCAACTGCTTGGCGATCTCGACCTCGCGCTTGGTCGTCTTGACCTCCTTCAGGTCGGGCAGCTCCTCGAGCCGGTCCGGCGGCAGGATTTCATCGGCGAACAGCATCGTCGCCATCTCGAGCACGTCGCCCATCGCGCGGAGGGCGACCAGCTGCTCCTTGGAGCGGATCACCACGCGCGCGATCGCGATCTTCTCGGTCTCGGCCATCGCCTCGAGCAGCAGCCGGTAGGGCTTCGCGCCGCCCGCTCCCGGCACGAGGTAGTAGGGATGGTCGTAGTAGATCGGGTCGATCTGCGTCAGCTCGACGAAGTCCTCGATCTCGATCGTCTTGGTCTTCTTCGGTTGCAGCGTGTCGAGCTCGGAGGGCTCGACCACGACATACCGGTCGGGCGCGAGCTCGAATCCCTTGACGATGTCCTCGTAGGGAACCTCCGCGCCCGACTGCGGATCGACGCGCTTCTGCGCGATGCGCACGCCGGTCCTGCCCGACAGCTGGTGGAAGCGCACCGTCTTGCGATTGACCGCGCTGTACAGCTTGACGGGCACCGTGACCAGGCCGAAGCTGATCGCGCCGGTCCAGATTGAACGGGGCATGGCCTATTTACTACCACGCCGCCGCGCTCCGAACCAATCCTGCAAGATCTCAGGCGCGGCCGCGGCGCGCGAGCAGCGCGCGGTAGCGCTGCATGTCGGCGCGGTTCCAGTCGGAGTGCGTCTGGTGCTTGAACGCCGCGACGAGCTCGTGATGGTAGGGCGAGGAGAGGCTCTCGTTGTGCCCGATCACGTCCTTCAAGGGGATCGCGTAGCGGCAGCGCAGCCAGCGCGTGAGCCGCAGCGAGGCTGACATCTGAGCGGGGTCGTCGAGGATCGCCCGGTCGGAGAGACCCACGTGCTCGATCCCGATCGCCGTCCAGTTCAGCCCGACCGTATGGCGACAGCGCAGCGTCAGCGCCACGAGCTGGTCGATCCGCCCGCTCGGCTCGACGAGAAAGTGCGCGCACGTGTTGGGCAGCTCGTGGAACTCGCTGTCGGGGACGTCCGGAGCGAACGTGTTGTAGGCCTCCTGGGCGGTCGAAGTCTCCGTGTAGTGCTCGACGATCACCCGTGGCTCACTCAGGCGGTAGGTGTCTTCGCCGTAGTGGCGCAACGAGTAAGCGGCCATCTGGCGCTTGCGCGCCGTGCCGAAGGGGATCGGCCATTGGTGGATCGTGGGCCGCGGGACCGACGCGGGAGAATTGGCCGGCGCGGGAATGGCGGTCGCTGCGCTCGGCGCTGTCGGTGTGGACGCCGGCGCGGTGGTGCCTGCTGCGGCGACGGCGGCCGTCGAGCTCGCGCGAGTCGTCGCCGCGGTCCGCTCGAGGGGTGAGGGGTCCTCGGCGCCCGCGCATCCGAGCGGCAGCATGACTGCGGCGAGAACCATGCCCATTGCCAGCGCGCGTCTCACGGCGATGATCGTAAGGAAAGGTCGATGCGCGATGACTTCGAGAACATGGACGTCTGTATGAACCTCGCTTGAGCACGACCCGACCGCGGGTAATGCACAGTTACAACGGGAAATTGGTGGCCGACTCTTGGGCATCCGTCGCGGATGCGCTGGCGACCCTCATGGGGCTCGAATCGAAGGGCTCCGATGATCAATGACAAGGAGGTCCTATGGTCGTTCAACGACATCCGAAGCACTCTGGCATGCGCATCCGCATCGCCGGCGCAGTCGCCGCCGCTGCAGTGGCACTGGCATCGCTGGCGATCCTCGCTGCACCGGGGCTCGCCACGAACAACATCACGGTTGGCGCGGGAGGCACGACGATCGTCGCCAACGGCACGACAATCTCGACGTCGAATCTCACCCTCGCGCAGCTGGCCGAACTCCAGGGTGTCCCCACGAGCACTGTGAAGCTGGAGCTGGACGGCGTTGCCGCGGACACGCCGGCGTCCGCCGCGGTCCACGCACTGGTCGCGGGCCTGTCGGACGAAGCGACACTGGCGACGGCGCTCGATCAGCTCTCCGCCGCGACCGGAGGAGCGATCAGCCCTGCGACGGCGCTGCGACGGATCATCCGGGACGAAGGCCAGCCCGGGACTGCCGGCAGCACCGGTAGCGGGGGCGCCGGCACGAACGGAACCTCGGGAAGCCCGGGATCCAATGGATCGGTCTCCGGCGCCGGGGGTTCAAGGGCCTCGTTCACACTGCGCCTCGCCTCGCGGTCGCTGAAGGGGCGCCCGGGTTCGCGGGTTCGCGTGAACTACACGGTCTCCTCCGCGGCGACGCTCAGCTACAGCGGTAGCAAGCTTGCCAAGGGATCGCGCAAGGTTGGCCCCGGAGCCGGCGTGCTGATGGTCAGGTTGCCGCGCAAGCACGGTAGCTACCGACTGAACCTCAAGGCGGTCAGTGCGACCGACGGCAGGAGCGCGCAGGCGTCCGTGACGCTGCAGGCCTCGCAAAAGAAGGTCAATAAGGGTCATCACTGACCCGACGGCTCGGGCTGGACTCCCCGCCGGTCTGACGACCGATGGGGAGTCCGCTACGCTCCCGCGCCTGTGAGTCGGATGACCGCGATCCGCGTGGCGGCTGGGGGAGTGGCGCTTGCCACGATTGCCGCCACACTGGCTCTGCTTGGCCTCGCGGCTGCCAGCACGGCGGCGACCGACGCGAACGTGTCGATCGTGTACCGCGCCTACCAGCCGTCGGATCTGACGATCGTGGCGGGACAACCCCTGACCTGGACGAACTCCGGCCTGGGGCCCCACACGGTCACCTCCGACGCCGCCCTGTTCGACTCGGGCAGGCTCGAAGCGGGAGCGACGTTCTCCTACACGTTCACCGCCCCGGGCACCTACCTCTACTCGTGCACGGTCCATCCGACGATGCACGGCAAGGTCGTCGTGCTGGCCGAACTGCCGCAGGTGGTTCAAGTGCACCTCTCCAAGCAGCACGGGGCGCACGGCGACCTCACGCTCGTGCACGTAGACGCGCCTCGCCCCGGCGCCAAGGCGCTCCTGCAGCTGCGCATCGGCTCGCGTTGGAGCACCGTTCGGCGCACGCAGCTCGGCTCGAGCGGGAAGGCGACGTTGAGGCTCAACGCCAGCGTGCACAGCCGACTGCGCGTCGTCGTGCAGGGACCGGGCGCCCAGCCGCGACTGATCAGCAGGGCGCTCCAGCCGCGGCCGTGACCGAGGGCTGCCGGGCGAGCGCGGTCGCCCGCCCGCGGGGGTCGCGCTTGGGGGAGACCGCTCACGCCCGCCAGGGCCGGCGCGATCCCGAGCGCCCGGCAGAAGAACAGCAGCGCGCGCACGCCCGGCGGCGGCGACGGCGATCCGTAGGCCGCCGAGCTGATCGCCAGGCCGCCGTCGCGCACGACCGAGCGCTGCATCTGCGCGGCCGTCGGTTCGCGCACGACCTGCACGGTGGCCATCATCCCGTGGTCCTCGTGGAGCGTCACGTGGCAGTGGAAGACGGACCTGCCCGTGAAGTCGGTCGGCTGCATCAGGATGACGGTGCGCGAGCCGGGCGGCAGCGCGACGTTGTCCTGTTCGTCGACGTACGGCACGCGCCGGCCGTCGACGCTCACGACCTGGAAGTCGTTGGTGTGCATGTGGAACGTGTGCCATTCGCGGGTTTCGTTGATCAGCGTCCACTGCTCGACCGACCCGAGCTTCATCGTGACGTCGGCCCGGTTGGGATCGAACGACATCCCGTTGAGTTGAAATTTCGTGGCGCCCGAGGCTTCGGTCATCTCGCTGAAGACGACCGTACGCTTGCGCTCTACGTGCTTGCGGCGCAGGTCGACGAGCCTGCCGAGCCGGATGTGCGCCGGGAAGGACATGTGGCTGGGCGCGCCGGCCGAGCGCAGCGTGAGCAGCGTCTGGTTGGGGATGGGCCCGCCGTTGACCGCCTTGTCGCCGCCGGGAAACTGCGCGAATGGGACCGCCTTGATCGGGTACGAGCCTGGCCGGCCGCCGCGCACGAGCACCTCGCGCCGCGATCCGGGAGCGATCATCAGGCGGCGCACGCTGAGCGGCCGTGCGAGCGTGTGCCCGTCCTCGGCCAGCAGCTGAAAGCGCGCGTGATGCGGCATCCCCAGGACGACCATGCGGCCGGCGTCGGCGTTGAAGATGCGCCAGCGCTGCAGCTGCCCGGGGCGGATCTTGGCGGTCGGTTCGCTGGCGTCGGCGACCGGCACGACCTTGCCATGGCGGACTTCGGGGTTCTGGATCACGATCCACCGCTGCGGCACGTGTCGCAGCGCGGGCAGGTCGTCGAGCCCGCCCTCCTGCACGATCGCGCCGGCCAGCCCGGCGAAGACCTGCGGCTCGACGAACATGTGCACGTGCGGGTGGTACCAGTACGCCCCGGCGGGCATGTCGCGCGGGATGTCGTATTCGTAGGTGAAGCTCTGCCCCGGATCGATTCGCACGAATACGTTGTCGTGATTGGCCTCCGGCGAGACGTGGAAGCCGTGCGTGTGCAGGTTGGTCGGTTCTGTGAGGTCGTTCTGCAGGTGCACCGTCAGCTTGTCGCCCGCGCAGATCACGAGCGTCGGGCCGGGGAAGCTGCCCTCGTAGTTCATCGTCGTGACGCGGCGACCGTCGATCAACACCTTTCCCAGCGAGGCGCGCAGGCGCGTGTCGAGCACGCCGCCTCTGCTGTAGCGCGTGGGTGGCTCGGGGAAGCCGTCGTGCAGGATCGGCGGCGCCTTGGAGTGGCAGTCGGGTGGCCGCGCGGCGCGCCCACCGGAGCCCGTCGCCGAGGAACCGCCGGCCGACAGCGCCGCCACGGCAAGCGCCGCGACAGCGACCAGCGCACCGACCGTCGAGCCGCGTGTCCCCCGCATCGGCGCATCCTACAAACGCCTGACGTCGGCGCCCCGCGTGGGGCGCAGGGCGCTCCGGGGTCAGGGCCGCTGAGGGTGTGTCAGGCCGACTCGGCGGGAACGTCGGCGGTGACGATCCAGGTCGAGGCCGGCGCCAGCACTCCGCCGCCGGGCACGACCCACTCGGACATGCCCTCGCGCAGCGCCTCGGCGACCGGCTCGTGGAGGTGGGCGGCGTCCTCGCCGGCGAGGCGCAGGATCTCCCCCGCGGGGCCGATGCTCATCACGAACTCGACGGCCTCGTCGAGGTCGACGCCGATCGCGATCGGGAGGTCGCAGCGCTGCAGCGCGATGTTCTCGAAGCCGGCGCTCAGCAGGATGCCGCTCGTCGTGTCGGCGTTGGCCATCGAGAAGGGCCCCGGACCGCATGTCGGCTCGTCGTATTCCTCCGGCTTGGAGACGAACCGCTCGGTGATCAGCTGGCCGCGGTAGAAGCATTCGTTCTCGAGCTTCGAGCGCCACACGACCATCGCCAGCCGCCCGCCGGGGGCGAGCGCCTTGCGAATGTTGCGCAGGGCGGCGACGGGATTGGCGAAGAACATCGTCCCCATTCGCGAGAACGCCAAATCGAAGCGCTCCTCGAAGGCGTTCGCCTCGACGTCGGCGACCTCGAAGCGTACGTTGCGCACGCCGGCCTGCTCGGCCTCGGCGCTCGCCGTCTCGATGAAGCGCGGCGAGGCGTCGACGCCGAGCACGCTGCCGTCTGGGCCGACCAGCTCGGCGAGCTGCTGCGCGGTGTCGCCGAAGCCGCAGCCGACGTCCAGCGCGCGCTCACCGGGCCGCGGCGCGATCAGGCGCAGCCCTTCGTCCCCGTGCACGCCGAGACCCGTCACGAGGAGATGGCGAAACTGCACGAAACGGTCATGCAGCGGCCCGTCCCACGCCTCGATCGCCTCCTCGTTGGCAGTCGCGATCTCCCCCATGTGCTCGACCTCCCCCGTGTAGTAATCGTACGAATCGTACGCGCATAATCCTAGGTGCAACGCGCGCCGAAAGCCAGCCCGTGATGCTCGAGCGCCATGCGTCGGCGGCCGAACGCCGGGGGCGTCCGATCCGCGACACTGTCGCGATGCACGACGACGCGCTCCAGGACCGGCCGCTCGAGCTGTTGCGCCGGCTGCTGCGCTTCGACACGAGCAACCCGCCGGGCAACGAGCGCGAGTGCATCGGCTGGATCCAGGGCCTGCTGGAGGGGCTCGGCTGTGAGACGCGAATCGTCGCTCGCGAGCCCGAGCGCCCCAACCTGATCGCGCGCCTGCCCGGCCGGGGAGCGAGCCCGCCGCTACTGCTGCAGGGCCACGTCGACGTCGTGGCGGCGCGCGGCGAGTGGCTGCACGAGCCTTTCGCCGGCGAGCTGGCGGACGGCTACGTGTGGGGCGAGGAGCGCTCGACATGAAGGGCGGTGTCGCGATGATGCTGGCGGCCTTCATGCGCGCGAAGGCCGGCGGCACGGCGCCGCCCGGCGACGTGATCCACGCCGAGAACGAGCGCCTGCCCGAAGGCGCCGTCGAGTTCGGGACGAGCGCGATCGAGCGTGTGCTCGAGCGCTTTTAGCGCAAGCGCGAGCGGAGCGCTTGTGACGGTTCGGCCGCGCGGAGCGTAGTTGGGGTAGTGAGCCCGCGTCTGTCACTCACCGAGCAGCGCGTCGCGGTCGCCGAGCCGCAGTCGGGTGCGCTCGACCAGCCGGCCTTCGAGAGCCTCTTCCGCGAGTGCGCGGCCGACGTCCACGGTTACGCGATCTCGCTGCTCGGCGATCGCGCCGCGGCAGAGGACGTAACAGCGCTCGCGTTCGAGCGGCTCTATCGGTCTCGAGCGCGCCTTGATCGCTCGCGGGGAACACCGCGCGGATGGTTGTTCTCGATCGCCCGCAATGCTGCGCTCGACGAGCTGCGCCGCCGGCGCCGCCAGCCCCTACCCGGCGCCGAGCAACAGCTCTCCCCGGACGCCGAGCTCGACGAGGCGATCGAGCACACCGAGCGCCGCGCCTCGCTGCGCGCCGCACTGCTGGCGCTGCCGCTGCGCGAGCGCGAGGTGGTCCTGCTCAAGTTCCACGGCCAGCTCACCAACGGCGAGCTCGCGCGGGTGTTGGGGATCAGCGAATCCAACGCAGGCACGCGCCTGAATCGCGCGCTCATGCGGCTGCGCGAAATCTGTACCGAGCTCGGCCGCAAGGAGGTCGCATGAGGATCGTTCCCTTCCCGCAGCGCAACGGCCAGGAGCTCGACGGCCCCGTCGCCGAGCTCGAGGCCGCACTGACAGGCGACCGTCACGGGCCGGTAGCCGATTCTTGGCGCGAGCTGCGGAGCGATGTGCGCGCCCTGGCTCCGCCAATGAGCGCGGAGTTCGAGCGCGAGCTGCGCGAGCGGATCGAAGAGCGCGCGGCAACGCCGCCGCGACCTAGAGGGGTGCGCTCGCCGACGCGCTCGGCGTCCGCCCACGCTCACGCCCGCGCGTGGCTGGGCTCCGGCTTGCGCCCTCGCCTGTTGGCGGGATCGGGGATGTGCGTGGCGGCCGCGATCGTGACGCTCGTCGTCATCGCTCCGTGGCGAGCGTCGATTCAGACGACGGGTGGGACTGCGAAGGACGCCGTCGGCGCGAGGCGCGCGGCGGGCGCGCTCGGGACCTCGGGCGGCGTGTTCGAGCAGGTAGCGCCATCCGTGAAACGCGCAACGGCCGCGCCGAGCGGCGCGGATGCGGGTTTGAGCCCCACGAGCCCTGCCGCGCCGACTGCCGAATCCGCGCGGGCGAGGATGCAGCAGCGGGCTGCGTCGATCACGCTCGTAGCGACGCCCGAAGCGCTGCAATCAGTGGCCGATCGGGTTGCGAGGCTCGCAGTGCGCGAAGGCGGGTACGTGCAGAGCTCGCAGGTGCACCTCCAGCACGGAGCAGCCGGCGAAGCAAATCTCGACCTGAACCTGCCGAGCGCACGGCTGTCTGCTGCGCTTGCGTCGCTGGCGCAGCTCGCGCCGACGCGCGCGGAGAGCCAGTCGCTGCAGGACATCACCGACGAATACAGCGCGGCGCGAACGAAGCTCGCCGATGCCTTCGCCGAGCGCCAGGCACTTCTGCGCGCCCTGGCGCGCGCGAGCACACAGGGTCAGATCGAAAGCCTGCACGCGCGACTCGCGCTCGCCGGCGGCGCGATCACGCGAGCGCGCACCGCGCTGCAGTCGGTGTCCAAGCGCGGCAGCTCGTCCGCCGTGGAAGTCACCGTGCTCGGTGCTGCGCACGCGAGCGGGGGCGGTCTGACGCTGGGCAAGGGCCTGCACGACGTCGGCGACGTGCTGACGGTCGCACTGGTCGTCCTGATCATCGCCCTGGCCGTGCTCGTGCCGCTGGCGATCCTCGTCGCACTGCTCGTGAGCGCTTGGCGCGTCGCGCGCCGCTACGCGCGCGAGCGGGCGCTGTCGTAGACGAAGAGGTGCCGTGCGGCTGCTGCGGGGTGCGCTCGACGCGAACCTGCGCGCGCTCATTGCCTTCGTCGGACAGCCCGCGACCCGATCGCGGAGCGTGAGCGGAGCGGCATATATATAAGTATAAAAAAAACTGGCCACACAGCCAAGATTGGCCACTCAGCCAGTAGCATGCCGGAAAGCATCCGGCTCCGGCGAATCTTGGAGGTCTCATGGCAACGGTTGGGCGCGACATCGAGAGCGTGGAACTCACCGAGCGGGAGCTGTGGCTCGACGGCCCTCCGCTCGAGGCGTTCAAGCAGATGCGCGGCCGGTGCCCGGTGCACTGGACGGGGAAATTCGAAGAGCTGCCGGAAGAGGCCGGGTTCTGGTCGGTCACGACCGCCGATGATGTGCACACGGTCAGCCGCGACTGGGAGACGTACTCCTCTGAACTGGGCGGCGTCGTCGTCGCGGCGGCCGGCTTCCCGATCGAGCTCGCGCGCGCGATGTTCATCGGCATGGACCCGCCCAAGCACGACCGGCTGAAGGCGCTGTTCCAGCGCGGCTTCACGCCCAAGCGGATCGCCGATCACGAGGATGCGATCAGGGCAATCGCGGTCAGGGTGCTCGACGGATTGCACGGCAGCGAGACCTGCGATCTCGTCGGCGACGTCGCCCAGCCGGTCGTCTCGCGCGTGATCGGCAGCTTCATGGGCATCTCCGAGGAGGAAGATGCGATCTGGGCACGGCTGATGAACTCGACGCTGGGGGCCGCCGATCCCGACCTGAACCCCGACGGCTTCGAGGGCGCGGTTCACAAAGACATTCCCGAGATCTTCGAGCGCTGCCAGAAGCTGATCGCCGAGCGCCAGCAGAACCCGACCGACGACCTCACGAGCGTGCTCGTCAACGCCGAGGTCGACGGCGAGAAGCTCGAGGAGCACGAGATCGTGATGGGCTTCTTCCTGCTGATGGCCGCCGGCAACGACAGCACCAAGGCGACCTACTGCAGCGGCATGCGGGCGCTGATGGAAGATCCCGAGCAACGCCAGCTCGTGCTCGACGACCCTTCGCTGATCCCGGCCGCGGTGGAGGAGGCGCTGCGCATGTTCCCCGCGTTTGCGCATTTCCGCCGCACGGCCACGCGCGACGCCGAGCTGCACGGGCAGAAGATCCGCAAGGGCGAGAAGGTGGTCATGTGGTACGCGTCATCCAACCGCGACGAGACGCGCTACGAGGACCCCGATCGCTTCGACGTGCGCCGCGAAGCCGAGCATCAGGCCTTCGGCGCCGGCGGGCGCCACTTCTGCCTGGGCACCGCGCTCGCGCGCCTGGAGCTGCGAATCCTGGTCGAGGAGACGCTCAAGCGCTTCCCCAACATCGAGCTCGCCGAGCGGCCTGCGTACGTCGAATCGCTGTTCCTCAACCAGCTCAAGACGCTGCCCGTGCGGCTCACGCCGTAGACGACGGCCGGCTCTCTCCCGTCGCTAGGATCGGGCAACCCCGAGGAAGGAGAGCGACGTGTCGGATATGAATGATTTCAACCGCGCGATCATCGAGGAGTTCCGCGCGAACGACGGCAAGGTCGGCGGCCCTTTCGAGGGCGCGCCCGTGCTGCTGCTGACGGCGACCGGCGCCAAGAGCGGCGAGCGCCGCACGACGCCCGTCGTGTATCTGCAAGACGGCGATCGGATGGTCATCTTCGCTTCGAAGGGCGGCGCCCCGAACAACCCTGGCTGGTACCACAACCTGCGCCCCAACCCGTCGGCGACCGTCGAGGTGGGCAGTGAGAAGGTCGATGTCGACGCGGTCGTGACCGAGGGCGAGGAGCGCGAACGCCTGTTCAGACGCCAGGCCGAGATCTTCCCGCAGTTCGCCGATTACGAGCAGAAAACGACGCGCCAGATTCCCGTGGTCGCGCTGGAGCGCAAGGGCTGAGCGGACCCTGATCGGACCGTCAGTCCTCGTCGCGCAATGCCAGTCCGAACGGGCTGCCCTCGGAGTCCTTGCAGATCGCCCAACGCTCGCCGGGATGGACGACGCTTCCGCCGAGCGAGGGGACGTGCGCGAGGACGCTCTCCATGTCGTACACCTCGAAGTAGGGAAGCGAGAAGGAGTCGCCGGGTCCGCGCCCGCGCGGATGCACGCCGACCGCGGGGGTGTCGCCCGGCGCCGCGCTGCCGGTCTGCCACCCTTCGCCTTGCGCGCTTGTGCGGGGCTCGAGCGCGAGGCCGAGCAGGCCGCTCCAGAAGCGCCGCGCGCGCTCCGGGTCATCCGCGGGAAACTCGATCAGCGCGAGCTTCGATGTCATCCCCTCACTCGGTGCCATGCCCTCACGGTACCCGGCTGCGCGTGCGCGCCGAGACTCGCGCGTGCCGCGCACGTGGGCGACGGGCGAGCTAGGGTCTTGGCGACGACTCGTTGAACACGACTTCGGAGGCCTGTGATGGCACACCTGGGCGGCAGCGCAAGCGCTGAGATCGATGCTCCGCTCGAGCGGGTCTGGGCGGTAGTCGAGGACGTGATGACGGCGCCGGATTGGCAGGGTGGCCTCGACAGGATGACTACGCTGGAGCGCGACGCCGACGGCCGGCCGACGCTCGTGGAGACGGAGAACGACATCAAGGTCAGGCGGATAAAGGCGCACGTGCGCTTCCGTTACGAGGGGCCGACGCGCCTGTCGTGGACGCAGGAGAAGGGCGACATGAAGTCCGTCGAGGGCGCGTGGGATCTTGAGGATCTCGGCGACGGACGCACGCACGCCACGTACACGCTGGACGCGGACCCCGGCCGCGTGCTGGGTCTGGTGATCCGCGGCCCGGTCGAGGCGGCGACGCGGGCGATCTTCGTGAACGGCCGACCCGGCGAGCTCAAGCGGCGCGTGGAGGGCGGCTGAGCGAGGCGGGATGCCTGCGAGCCGGCGGGGGCGCGAGGCTTGCGCGCGCTCGGCGCATCGTCGGTGATCGATGTGTTTACTGCAGCGAGTTGATGCGGTGTCTCACCCGAATCTCGGATAAGGCGACAGCAGGGGCGCAAGTGCGCGCGTGGGCAATCGCGCGTGGGTGTCTCGCGCTGGGGCTGTGCGCCGCGCTGCTGCTCTGCTGTGCGCTCGTGCTCGCGCCCGGGGGGCTCGCCCGTGGCAAGGCGAAGCGCCATCCCCGCGCTAAGCCGAACCTGCCGGTGTTCACGGTGTCGGCCGACCAAGCGCACCTGCGAGCCGCGGTGCCGCAGGACTTCCTCGGGCTGTCGTTCGAGCTATCGGCGCTTTCGTTGGTGGCGAGCTACAGCGAAACAGGCAATCTGGTCACGCTGCTGCGCTCGCTGGGCACCGGGGTGATGCGCTTCGGCGGCGTGTCGGCGGACACGAGGACCGCGTGGACGGACGGGGAGACGCCGCGTCCGGAATGGGCGTCGAACGTGATCGACAGGAGCGACCTGCACAGGCTGGGCGCGCTTGCCGCGCAGAGCGGCTGGCACGTCGTGCTGACGATCGGGCTCGTCCACTACGACCCGGTCGCGGCGGCGCGTGAGGTTGCAGCGGCAAAGGCCGAGCTGGGCGAATGGCTGCAGGCGATCGAGCTGGGCAACGAGCCGAACGCGTATGCGTCGCACGACCAGCGCGAACAGCCGTGGGAATTCGTTCAGTACAACGCGCAGGTGGCGGCTTATCGCAGCGCGATCGAGGCGGCGGCGCCGGGCATCCCGCTGTATGGCCCGGACGTATCGGGCTCGGGGGCATTCGAAGCGTGGGGGCTCGGCGAGGCGATCAACCAGCGCCCGGCGATACTGACCGGACACCACTATCCACTGGGCTGCAAGCAACTCATCTCGCCGACGATCGAGCGGCTGCTCAGCCCGCTGATCAGGCGCAAGGAGGACAAATCGCTGCGCCGCTACATGTCGGTCGCGCTTGCCAGCGCCACGCCGTTTCGGCTCGACGAGGCGAACACGGTGTCGTGCGGCGGGACGGCAGGCATCAGCAACACGTTCGCGTCGGCACTGTGGGCGACGGCATATCTGCCAAGCGTGATGGCCGCGGGCGTCGTCGGGATCAACCTGCAAGGCAACATGTCCAACTGCAACGGCTACGCGCCGCTCTGTGCGCCGACCCCCCAGACAGTTGCGGCGGGCGCGCTGGGCGCGCAGCCGGAGTGGTATGCGCTGCTGCTGGCGAAGTCGCTGCTCGGCAGCCGCCCGCTGCCGACGACGCTCGGCAACCCACATCGGCGCAACGTCGCGGCGAGTGCGTTCCTCGCCGCCGACGGACGGCTTCAGTTCGTGCTCGTGGACGACGACCCGCCGGGCGCGCGCAAGCTCACCGTCGCCCTGCGCGTAGGCAACGCGTTCTCACGCGCGAGCGTGCTTGCGCTGACGGCGCCCTCGCCCACCGCGCTGTCAGGCGTGCTGCTCGGCGGCGCGCCCGTGTCGCCCGCCGGAACGTGGACTGCGGCGAGATTGCCCCAGGCCGCCGTCAAGCGCGGCGTCGTCACTCTCCACATCGCGCCCAGCAGCGCGGCGCTGGTCAGCGTCTCGAGCGCCGGCGGCTGAGCAGAACCGCGTCAGCTCCCCTGCGAAGTGATGTGGTCGATCACCTCGTCGAGCTCGTGCGTGGGTGAGAAGTCGACGTAGTCGGAGTCCTCGAGAGCCTCGGGGGCGTGACCGGGAGCCCAGTAGAAGGCTTCCCCGGCCTCGTAGACATCCTCCCCGTCCCTGGTGTGCATCTTGACCTTTCCGCTGATCACGTAGCCCCAATGCGGACACTGGCAGAGGTCATCCGGCAAACCGGCCACGGCCGGCCGCAGGTCGGCTCCCTTGGGGACATGCACGAAGGAGACCGACAGGTCGCCCCCGATCTCCTGCTTTCGGAACTCCAGCCCGTCGCCCTCGATCGCGATAGGCACGTCCTCACGTCTAACTGCCTTCATCGGTTCTCCCCTCGGTTCGACGCTGGTTTGAGGCGATCCGCACGACGAGCTAGCTCCCTCGCATGAGGAGATCAGTCGGCGCGCTGATCGGTCGGCGCCGAGCGCCACTGCAAGGCAGCATACGCGGTGCGGCTACTAGACCAAGGTCCAGTAGCGCAGACGGCGGATATCGATGAGCATCTCGGGTTGCGATGGAATGCATCCCCAAAGGGACTGACGCGCGGTACCATCGCAAAGTGGTGCGACGCGTAGCACATTGAATTCCTAGCGACGGATCGTGATGGGACCAACAGACCTATTTCTACCGCTTACAGGGATCGGCGTGCACCGATGTCGTGGCACCCTGCAACGCGCGGCGACGTGATACCCGCCCCGCCGGCCGTCATCCTCGGTGGCACGGTGACTGCGCTGTCGGTCGCGCGCAGTCTCACCGACTCCGGCATCGAGGTCTATGTCCTGGATCATCGCGACTCGCCCGTTCGCCAGTCCCGGCTGTGCGCGAAGTTCGTCGACGTGGGCTCAGGCGCGATGCAGGATCACATGCTGGCGTGGCTGCGGTCGGGCCCGCACGGCGCGGTGGTGCTGGCATGCGGCGACGAGGGACTCGAGCTCATAGCGCGCCACCGAGCCGAGCTGACCGAGCTCGCCTACCTCCCGATGGAGGCCGACGACGACGTGTTGTTGGCAATGCTCGACAAGAAGCGCACCGACGAGCTCGCCCGCGAGCACGGCATTCCCGCGCCGCGTGTGCTGCCGCTGCGCGATCAGGCCGATCTCGATGCCGTTAGCCGCGAGTTCGGCTACCCGTGCGTGCTGAAGCCGGTCCATTCACACGTCTTCGTCCGTTCTACGAAATCCGGCGACAAGGTGCTCACGGTCGACAGCCCGGCAATGCTGCGGGCAGAGTTCGAGCGGCTGACTGCAATGGGCGTCGAGATGCTCGCGATCGAGGTGGTGAGGAGCTCCGACGATGAGTATGTCTCCTATTACAGCTACCTCGACGAGCAGGGCGAGCCGCTACTGCACCTGACCAAGCGCAAGATACGGCAGTATCCGAACCGCTTTGGATCGGGCACCTACCACGCTATGACACGCGATCCAGAGGTGGCAGAGCTCGGCCTGCGGTTCCTGCAGGCCGTCGGACTGCGTGGCCTCGGCAACGTGGAGTTCAAGCGCGATGGGAGGGACGGTCAGCTCAAGCTGATCGAGTGCAACGCGCGCTTTACGATGTCCAACGAGCTGATCCGGATCGCCGGGGTCGACCTCGCGCTGTTCGCCTACAACCGCTTGGTCGGGCGACCGACGCCGCCCGTCGACGACTATCGGGAGGGCGTGAGGCTATGGGATCCGGTACGCGACACCCTCGCATTCCTAGAATACCGGCGCAATGACGAGCTTTCGTTCGCACGCTGGGCCGGGAGCCTGATGCATCGTCAGCACTTGCGCGCAATGCGCCTCGACGATCCGCTCCCTGCGATCGTCGGCCTCGCGCACCTGGCGGGACGGACCAGCGGAACCAAGGCCTTCGTCGGTCGGGCGGCGCAGGCCGGCTCCTCCCGGTGGGCGACCGGTCTCGGAGCGCTGGCGGAGAAGGTCACGAGCAGCGGTGATCGGAGCCTTGCGCTCGCGTCCCGCCTGGAGGTCCTCGGCTCGACCGGTCCCGGATACGCATGGCGGCGCCTGCGCGCAGAGGGTCGCCTCTCGGGGTTGGGGGAGCAGGTGCGCCACGACCTGTACGAGCGCATCTGGCGCGAGGCAGCCGATGTTGCCGGGGCGCGGATCAAGCGACTCGGGCCAGGCATGTTCGAGCTCAGCAGGGGCGAGGTCTCCACGCGCGTGTTCGAGCAGATGGTGACCCTCGACGATCCGGTCACGCTCAAGCTGGCGCTGGACAAGGCCCTCGTACACCGGCTGCTCGCGGGCCACTCGATCCCCGACCACGTGGAATTCGACGTGCGCGATACCGCGCCGGCGCTCGAGTTCCTGAAGCGGGCCGACGGCCCGTGCGTCGTAAAGCCGGCGGCGGGAACCGGCGGCGGCCACGGAACGACCGCAGGCATCCTGGGGCCCGCCGAGCTTAGGAGGGCGGTGCGAGCCGCGGGCAGCCGGCGCCTGCTCATCGAGCGCAAGGCGATGGGCGCCGTCTATCGCCTGCTGCTCTTGGACGGCGAACTGCTAGACGTCGTGCGCAGTGTCCCCGGACACCTGACCGGCGATGGGCGATCGACGATCCAGGAGCTGATCTTCGCCGAGAACGAGAAGCGGGTCGCCGCAGAAGGCGCCGCGGGCCTGTCGCTTCTGGGCGCGAACCTCGACATGATGATCGCGCTCGAGCACGCCGGGCTCACGCTCTCATCGGTCGTGCCGGCGGGTGAGGAGATCCCACTCGGCGCGGTCACCAACAACAATGCGATTGCCGACAACGAGACCTTCCACGGGGAGGTCTCGCCCCAGCTGCTGGCCGCGGCGAGATCGGCCCAGAAGACAGTCGGGCTGCGCCTCGCCGGCGTGGACGTCATCACGGCCGATCCGTCCAGGCCGCTCGCCGACACCGGCGGCGTGATCAACGAGGTCAACGGGACGCCGGGGCTTCACCACCACTATCTCGTCGCCGATCCGGATCGGGCGACGCGCGTGGCGATCCCCGTACTGGAGCGGTTGCTCGGCGAGCACTCGCAGCGTGCGGGGAATGGCCGGCGCCCTTCGCCATCACTCATCCCCCAGCGTCGACCGGCCTGAGCGTTCATCGATCGCCGCGAGCACGTCGTCCCCGCTGGACGGGCGCTCGCGATGAAAGACGTCGCGCAGCTCGAGCTCGGCGACGCCGCGCAGCACCTGTGAGCCGGCACGCGTGATGACCGGATCGACTCCGACCGCACGGACGACCTCGCTCGAGGCGAGCAGCTCGTCGGCGCGTCGATCGGCGTGAACGGCGAGTGCGCGCAGCACGCGCTCCGCGAGCGCGGGGAATGGCACGGTCTCGCCGGGACCCTGAATGCTTCGGGCGACGAGCTCCTCGAGGCCGTAGCGCCGAGCGGCGATCATCATCTCGAGGATCAGCGCGTCGCGCCCCTTCATGTACACGCTGCGCAGGAGCTTTACCAGCGTCGCGTGCCCGGCGGGCGCGTCGAGCACCTCCACGACCAGACCCTGCGGCACGACGAGGGCGCGCCAACCGTGCGCGCCCGGTCCGCTCGCGACGATCGGCACCTCAAAGCCGCTTGTCGCCACCGTGCCCAACACCGCGGCATCGACGTACAGGCCGCCGACCTGCTCGATCACCTCGGCCGCGGCCTCCTTGTCCGCGACCCGAGCCGCAGTGAGATCCACGTAGTACGCGCCGCGGGCGAGCAGCGGAGCGGAGCGTTCGGCCACGTCGCGAGAGGCGCCGGCTGGGACCACGGAAAGCACCGCGGTCGCACCGGTGAGCGCCTCTTTCAGCGACGAGCTTCGCTGCGCCCCGGCGCTGAGGAGCCGAGCCTCGAGTGCGGCGGCCGCGGCCGGTTGCGATCGCTCGGGCGTATAGGCACGCAGCAGGTTGGAGCCAGAGCGGCCAAGTCCCTCCGCCAGGGACGTACCGAGCTCCCCGAACCCGATGAAAGCAAGAACCGCCATCCCTCAGCCCACGCCGTGTCGTGGCGCCGAGCGCGACCGCTTGAACGTCGGAGGGTCGGGCATCGGCGAGGGCAACGGCGCGATGCGAGGTCTAGGAGCCGTCGCCGCGTTGTCCGTCCAGCTTGAGGCCGCTCGCGTCGAGCAGCGCATCGACCCAGTCGTTCGAGAAGTCGCCCCGCGCGACGGCCCCGGCGTAGTCGGATTCCTTGGCCGCCGAGGCCTGCATCCGCTCGAGAAGCTCACCGGCGATCTCCTGCGGGATGACGACCACGCCACTCAGGTCGCCCACGATGATGTCGCCGGGTTCAACGACGATCCCGCCGGCGGAGACCGGATAGTTGATCTCACCCGGGCCTCGGTGCAGGGGCCCCGTCGGCGTCACACCGCACGCGTAGACGGGAAAGTCACCAAGCGCTCGGATGGCCGGAAGGTCGCGCACCAGGCCGTCGACGACGAAGCCGGCCAACCCGCGATGGCGTGCCTTCGTGGATACGAGATCGCCGAGCACCGCAGTCATCGCCGACCCGCTCGTGTCCACGACGACCACATCGCCGGGCTGCGCGATGTCAAGCACCTTGTGGACCATCAGGTTGTCGCCGGGATACACCTTGACGGTGCACGCCGGGCCGAGGATCCGCAGCTTCTCATCGGTGAGGTTGTGAATGCGCGGCGCCATCGTGTAGAGCCGATTCATCTTGTCCGAGATCGACGGCGCATCGAACGCGCCGAAGCCGGCGACCAGCTGCGGGTCGGGCCGCTTGAAGTCCGTCCGGATGCGGAACCCGGGACCGGAATACATCACTGCCGACTGGGGCTTGCTTACCGTCATCGACACTCCATGTTGCGGCTTGTTGTGTCCGCTCACGGACTCAGCCGACGTATAGCGTACAAGAAGCTGTCTCATAACCCCGTAGGCTGTGCGGGCGGTGGCGCGGACGTGGCTTCGGATCAGGGTTGACTTGCTGGGTGGTCGCGGGATCGCCTGCGACCCATCGCCTGGACGGATCTTCCTGGTTGGTCCGTCGCACTCGTTTGAGCAGTTCGCGGAGGCGATCAACGCGGCGTTCGCGCGCTGGGACCCGTCGCACCTGCACAACTTCGAGCTGGGCGACGGCAGGCAGATCGGCTATCCCGACGACTCGTTCGGCCCTGATCTGATGTGGCTTGACCACGCCAAGCTGAAGGTCGCCAAAGAGCTCAAGGCGGGCGAGGAGTTCGAGTACGTCTTCGATCTCGGCGATAACTGGCAGCACCGCTGCACTGTGGAGCCGGAGAAGGCCGACCCGGTCGAGGAGTACGGAGTCGTGCCCAAGCAGCCGGTGGCGATCTGGGGCTGGGGGTCGATCCCCGATCAGTACGGGCGGCGCAGCTTCGAGGATGATGGCGAGGACTGATCAGTCCTCTGTGAGCTTGCGCTGGCAGACCACGGCGCAGCCGAGCAGCATGAACGCCAGATGCAGCTCGGCAGAGCGCTCGTAGCGGGTCCTGAGCCGGCGCATTCAGCTTCCGTTGCTGACCGCTTCCCGGGAACGGAACGCGCTGATCGATCACGTCGAAGCCGGCGGCTCGAAGCGCCGGCTGCGTGAGATCGCACACGTTGGCCTTGATCGTGATGATCTGGCGCGGGGTCAGCGTCGCGGCACGGGTGATGAGATCGGGTACGTAGAGCTCGAGAGCGTCCCCCGGTTCCTTCGGATCGGGCTTGAGATCGATGAGGAACACGCCGCGGTC
>Ga0193729_1000136_pt1 | contig 34419 bp, 37 predicted proteins | sample U1c2metaG_FD_143036 | JGI IMG/M metagenome (GOLD analysis project Ga0193729, IMG submission 143036) | Soil microbial communities from a riparian zone of the East river system, Colorado, United States - U1c2 | ecosystem: Environmental > Terrestrial > Soil > Riparian zone | place: USA: East River...
CGTTCGATACCTCCATGCCGGTGAGCGCGCACATCATGGATTGGTATTCATAGATCAGCTGCAGCGTGCCCTGACTCGCCTCGGCTTGATACGGCGTATACGCGGAATAAAATTCGCCGCGCGTCGCGATCGCCCACACCGGTGCGGGGATGTGATGTTCATACGCCCCGGCGCCGATAAAATTCAACGGCCGTCCATCGGTGGCGGCGCGCTCGGTCATGAGCCGCCCAATCTCCATTTCCGACAGGGGCGACGGCAGGTTGAGCGTCCCGGCGCGAAGCTCGGCGGGGATCTCGTCGAACAAATCTTCGATGGAGCGCACACCGATGACTTCCAGCATGCGCGCGATGTCATCGGACGTGTGAGGGATGAATGCCATATGCGTCCTTACTTCTCTTCTTCTGCCAGGAACGTCTGGTAGGCGCCGGCGCTCATGAGCGAGGACACGGCGGCGGAGCCGGTCGTTTCCAAGCGAAATAGCCAGCCGGCGCCATAGGGATCTTCATTGAGCAGTTCAGGTTTGCTCGCAAGCGCGCCGTTGTTCGCAATGACTTTGCCCGCCAGCGGGCTGTACACATCCGAAGCGGCCTTGACCGACTCGACCACCGCGCACGCCTCGCCGGCGCTCAATGCGCGGCCGACATCAGGCACTTCGACGAAGACCAGATCACCGAGTGCGCTTTGCGCATGATCGGTGATGCCGATCTCGATCGTGCCATTTTGCGCCTGGCGCACCCACTCGTGGCTTTTCGTGTACTTCAAATCGCTTGGTATGTTGTCGCTCATATAGAAACCCCCTAGCTGATATCGATCAATGCTTTGCCATGGCGCACGAACGGCGGCTTGACGATGCGCGCCGCGTGCAATTTGCCGCGAATGTCCACCTGCACCGCCGGCTGTGAAGTTTTCGGCACTCGCGCCAGCGCAATGGAACGATTCAAGGTGGGCGAAAAAGTTCCGCTCGTGACCTCGCCGGAGAGGCCGGCAGTCGTGGCGCCGGCACTCAGCACTTTCTGATGGCTGCGCAGCACGCCGCGATCCTCGAGCAGCAGCCCGACGAGTTCGCGCCCGGATTCGCGTTGCGCACGCTCCAGTGCTTCGCGGCCGATAAAATCCCGGTCCTTTGGCTCAAAGGCAACGGTCCACGCCAAGCCGGATTCCAGAGGATGAAAATTCTCATCCATATCGTTGCCATACAGATTCATGCCGGCTTCCAGCCGCAGCGTGTCTCTGGCACCGAGCCCGGCGGGCTTGACGCCGTGCTGCAGCAGCCGACCCCATGCATCGGCGGCTTCCGCGGCGGGGATCATGATTTCGAAGCCATCCTCGCCCGTATAGCCGGTGCGGGCCACGAACCAGGAGCCGAATGGCGCGCCGAAGAAAGGCTTCAATTCGAGCACCGCGACCTGCTGCGGCGGCGGCAGCAGCGCTGCGGCCTTGCCCCGCGCATTGGGACCTTGGACGGCGATCATCGCCAATTCCTTGCGCTCGATGACGGTCACCTCAAAATCCAGCGCGTGCCGGCGGATCCAGGCCAAATCCTTGTCGCGCGTGCCGGCATTGACCACCATGCGATACCAGATCTCTGACATGTAATAGACGATCAGATCGTCGATCACGCCGCCGTTGGGCAGCAACATGCAGGAATACAGCGCCTTGCCGGAGGTCTTGAGGCGGCCAACGTCGTTGGCCAATAGAGAGCGCAAGAACTCGCGCACGCGCCCGCCGCTCAAGTCGACGATGCACATGTGCGACACGTCGAACATCCCGGCGTCACGGCGCACCGCATGATGCTCTTCGATCTGAGAACCGTAGTGCAGCGGCATGTCCCAGCCGCCGAAGTCGACGATCTTGGCGCCCTGCTGGACGTGGGTGTCGTATAAAGGAGTCTTAAGGCCCATCGCAACCTCGCTGCGAACGAATACAGAGACGCCAAGCACGTTCGTGCTTCGCCCCTCTGTCCTTAAGACCTGAGAGATTGCGCGCTTACGTTCAAGCGCTGCTCCCCTTCGGTGGATCGCCTGGCGCGACCGCTCTCCAGAGATCGCGAGAGTCTGCCGTTCATGTGCCTGAGCGTTTCCGGGCGGTTGCGCCTTCGGCGGTCCTAGTAAAAGGACTCTCTCCAGTCAGCTCTTATCGCGATTGGGGCGGCATGATACAGAAGAGCACTGCGGACATGAAGCACAAAGGCCTCATATATCTTGTGCATCGCTAACCGCCCGATCTTTTCGCCGGCCAACCCATTTTGATCAGCTCCGCGACGATTACATCGCGATGATCGCCCTGGATTTCGATGATGCCCTCGCGCACGGTCCCGCCCGATCCGCAGCGCTTTTTAAGCTTGGTGGCCAGCGCTTCAATGTCAGAGAGCGATAGAGGCAAACCCGTAATGGTCGTGACGCCCTTCCCCGCCCGGCCTTGAGTCTCGCGCGCGACCCGCACGGCCGCAGGCTTGGCCGCGCCCGGCACGCCCTTCGGGCACACGCATTCGCGCACCGGCCGGCGGCAATTGGGGCAGAGGCTGCCCAAGCCGGTTGAGTAAACGATGCGCGATGCCATGGCCGCAATTATGCCGCGTGTTTTCCTGCAGTACATGCCAAAAATTTAGCGTACAGCAGTTGTCCGTACATTGTACGGGTGATAATATCGATAAATATTGTATCAAGGAGGCATTCATGCGTAGCGCCACAAAGCGCCGGGAAGATCGGCTCGAGGTTCGTTTGACGCCCAAGGCGAAATCCATGCTCAAGCGTGCCGCTTCGGTGGAGCGAAAGACCGTGAGCGCATTCATTCTCGACAAGGGTCTCGAAGCAGCGGCGGAAACGCTCGCGGATCGCCGCGAGTTCCGTTTGAGCGGCAAACAGTATGACGCTTTTGTCGCGGCGCTCGACTCCCCCATGAAAGCCCGCCCACGTCTCGAAAGGCTTCTCGCGACGCCAAGCGTTCTGGAGTGAGCGAATTCGGCGCCGTAGAAAAGCTGCGGCGTGAGCACGTTGTCGAAAGCTTTGATTGCGGCAAGGAGGAATTGAATCGCTTCCTCAATCGCCAGGCGTGGAATAACCAGCAGGCACAAAGCGCGCAAACCTACGTACTCGCCAAGGACCTTGCCGTCGTCGGCTATTACAGCCTAGCCGCATCCGCCGTTAGTCATGACGAAGCGACGGAGCGCGTCAAGAGGGGCTTGGCGCGGCATCCAATTCCCGTAATTCTTCTCGCGCGTCTGGCAGTCGACCTGCCGCTGCAGGGAAAGGGGATCGGCCCAGCACTGCTCAAGGATGCGTTGCTACGGGTGGCGCAGGCGGCGGACTTGATCGGCGCGCGGGCGCTGCTCGTTCACGCCAAGGACGATAATGCCAAGGGGTTTTATGAGCATTTCGATTTCGAGCCAAGCCCGAGCGATCCTTACCATATGCTGCTCATCATGAAGGACCTGCTGCGGCTCGTGGGAAAGTGATGGCGCAATCCTCAACCCGGCGAAAAAGCATTCTCGTTGCTGGAGGGGCGAATGCCGGTACCGCACGCATGATGTTTTGCGTTTAGAATCCGCGGTCTCAAAAACGTCCGTTCAATCAATCCCCTAGCGAGCCCCAAAGTGCCCTTACAAAAAATCGCGCTCACCTTGCTGTTCAGCCTGCCTTCCTTGGCGCTGGCGGACACTTTTAACTATGTCTTCATCTTCGGCGACAAGAACGTCGGTCATCTGATCGCCGAAACCAAGGGCGATCAGACCACCATTGACTACGACGTCAAAAACAATGGCCGCGGTCCGACCATCGCGGAATCGATCAAGTTGGATGCAGCGGGTTTGCCGACTGAATGGACGGTCAAGGGAACCACCACATTCGGCAGCAAGATCGCCGAGCATTTTGTCCGCAAGGGCACGCGCGGCGAATGGCTGGACTCCACGGGCAAGGGTCACGCGACCATCCATACGCCGAGCATTTATCTGGCGCAGAGCTCCAGTCCCTGGTCGAATGGCATTTACGCCCGCGCGTTGCTCAAGACAGCGGACCAACAATTGCCTGCGCTGCCGGGCGGCGTGCTGCGCCTCGAGAAAGGCGAAACGCTCAGCGTGCAAGGGAAAGACGGCCCGCTCGAGGTTACCCGTTACGATCTGATCGGGATCAATCTCGACCCTGAAATAATTCTGCTGGATGCCAATAACAATCTGTTCGCCGATGTCGATGCCAGTTCCATTCTCGTGCGCGCAGGATACGAGGGCGAGCAGAAGCGCCTGCGCGGCATGGCGGCAGATTGGTCGAGCCAGCGTTTCGTCAAGATCGAGCACGAGGTCGCGCATCATTACGCTGGACCCATCCGCATTCGCAACGTCAGGGTGTTCGACCCCAAGACCTCAACGCTGACGCAACCGGTGGCGGTGCTGGTCCGAGGCAAGGTCATCGCGGCAGTCGAACCGCTCGACAGCCCCGCAACGCCGGGCGAAACGACCATCGAGGGCGCCGGCGGCACCCTGATCGCAGGTATGTACGAAATGCATGCGCATCTCGGACAAAGTGATGCGCTGCTCGATGTCGCCGCTGGAATCACCACAGTGCGGGACATGGGCAACGACAATGCCGTGCTCGACAAGCTAATCGAACAAATCGACAGCGGCACCATCGCCGGGCCCCACGTCATTCGCTCAGGTTTCATCGAAGGCAAGAGTCCCTTCAGTGCAAACAACGGCATTCTGGTCGACAGCGAAGAAAAGGCGGTCGAAGCGGTGCGCTGGTACGGCGCCCGAAACTATTGGCAGATCAAAAGCTACAACAGCATGAATCCGGCTTGGGTGCCGGCCATGGCCAAGGAGGCGCATCGGTTGGGAATGCGATTGGCCGGGCACATTCCGGCGTTCTCGACGGCGGACGACATGATTCTCGCGGGCTACGATGAAATCACCCACATCAATCAGTTCTCCCTGGGCTGGGTGATTCAGCCCGGCGAAGATACGCGCACCCTGTTCCGGCTGACCGCGCTGAAGCGGCTGCCCGGTCTCGATCTGCAAAGCCCGAAAGTGCAGCACACCATCAATATGATGGTGGAGCGAAAGATTGCCATCGATCCTACCTTGGGAATTCATGAACAATTGACGCAGCGGCGCGATGGTCAGGTTCCGCCCGGCGCGGTCGACTACATCGATCACATGCCGATCGGCTTTCGCCGCGATTCAATGAAGGCGCTGGCCGACACTTCCGCACCGGGCGACGATCAAGCCTATCGCCAGGCCTTCGATAAGATGGTCGCGGTGGTTCGGATGCTGCACGACCGCGGCGTGTTCATCGTATTCGGCACCGACACGGGCGGCTCCTTCACCTATCACCGAGAACTGGAGCTGTACCAACTCGCGGGAATGACCCCGGCCGAGATCTTGAAACGCGCGACCTTCGATTCGGCTCACTACGTCAGTCAGGACCAACGAATGGGGTCGATCGAGAAGGGCAAGCTTGCGGACTTCTTTTTGATTCCCGGCGATCCGCTGAAGAATCTCAAAGCCATCAAGACCATCAGCATGGTGGTCAAGGACGGCACGTTTTACTACCCGAGCGAGGTGTATCCGAAGTTCGGCATCCAGCCGTTCGCGCCGCCGCCGAAAGTCACATCTCAGTAGCGGCCGTCCGCTCCACCGCCACTGAAACCACCGCCGCCGCCCTTGAAGGGCGCGTCGGCCTGCGGCGCGGCTTTCGGGGAGAGCGCGCCGGCCCCGACCCATTGCACCAGGTCCAAGGCGGCCCTCCCCTCGCCTAGTTGATGCGAGGTAATGCCGCGGCGCGGCGCGCGCAAGTATCGATCCAGTCCGAGCGCCGCCAGCAGCGCCGCGCTTCCCCACAAGATCAACTTCAGCTTCAGCGGCAGCGTGGTCAAGTCTCGCAGCTGATAGGCGACGCATCCCAGCGATGCCATGCAGGCCAGCAGCGGCGCGTGGCTTCGCCGCCGAATGCCGACGATGAGCGCGACCAGCGCGAAGATGCCGCTCGCCAAGCCGGTGCCGGCTCGAACGGCCGGCGCCTGTTGCGTGGCCAGCCAGAGGAATCCGCACAGCGGCATGATGACCATCAGCCAGCCCAGCATATGGTCATGGGACGGCCTCAAGAACTGGATCCGCGCGAGCAACAATGCGATCGCGCCGGCCCCGTAGCAAAAGATGCCGGCCGCCATGGCCACGTCGTGCTCGCCCCAAAAGCGGTGGCCGCCCGCGAGTTCGATGGCGATCGAGGCAGCCGCGAATGCCACCGTCAATAAAAATGGATTGAGCAATCGAATGGCTGCGACGGCCAACACCATCGCGACGGCGACCGACATGCCCCGGTCTCCGCTGGAAGGTAAGAAATGCACGGTAAGCAGCAGCAACCCGCCGGTCCACAGCGCCTCTTCCACACCCGCGTGAAATAGTCGCTTGCGCAAGATCAACCATTCCGCGGCGACGAGCAATGTCACGCCGGCTGCGAGCAAGGCCGCGGATCGGGAGAGTATCTCGAGAATCGCGGTCGTGAGACCGCCGGCGACCACGCCCAGCACGAAGAATGCGCAGCGCGCGATGAATGAGGGCGCGCTCCAACCGCCGGTGCGCTGCGAAATCCAGGGATGATTGCGTACCTTGAGCCGTGCGCCCGCCGCCATCCAACGCTCCTGCTGCGGCTTAGGAAGCAGTTCAATCATGCGCGTGCCGCCGCGTTGCGATGGAAACTCCACAGCAACAGCGCTCCCGCAATCACGGTCGCCAACTCCAGAAGCAGCACGGCAAGCCCGTACTTGATGACCTGCGCCTCCAGGCAACACAGCGTCAACGCGACATAGGCAGTGCCGTACACCGTGAAGATCTCCTCCCCGCCGCGCAATGCCTTGAAGACCGACGCCGCCGCCAGCGCCGCCAATAGCCCCAGACCTAAGAGTCTGGCGCCCGGCGTGAGGCACAGCGCCAGTGCACCCCAGAAGCCGATATTGGCGGCAAAATTTTCGAACACGGACTCAAAGGAATCAGGTCCGCCGAGACGGCGATTGGCCGCGCGCCAAACGAGAAGGGTGCCCGCGCAGACGATGGCATGAGTTCCCAACCTGACGGCGGAACCCCCGACGTTGAACAAGGTTGCGGCCCGACCTTCGATTCCGAACCAAGCCGCAAGCGCCGCGATCGAGGTGCAAAGCACGAGGCGCGAGCGAAGGCCATAAGCTGTCGCGCCGTGGAATGCCGCCAGGGTCAACAGGTACCATTGCCACTCGGTGCCCAACCAATGAAATTGGGATTCGGCGTATCCCAGATCGGCGCTGACGATGAGCGCGCCGAGCAGCAGCAGGTAGTCGCCGCCGATCGATCGTTCCTTACCCTGCCACCGCGTGCGCAGCGCCGTTGCGTAACAGCCCGCCGCCGCCAGCGCCAACACCGCAACTAACGTGATGGGTCCGAGGCGATCCAAGTTGTCTTTGACGAGCAGACCAATGCCCGCGGTGATTGCCGCAACCGCGGCATAGAGCGCGAATCGCAACTCCTCGAAGACTGAGAAAATCGTGCCGCGCTCCAAAGCCGCGGCCTGCGCTGCGACGGGCTCGGCGATCACACCGGCCTTCTCGAGCTCCTGGCACTCCATTTCGAGTGAATGCATCGGGCTGATCATACCCGCCTGTCCCACCCCGGGAGTGGTCGCGTGCGGCAAAAACTTGCCTCGCGCAAGCCTCGCTGACCCGTTTCGGCGCTCCAGGTATAATGACGGCATGAAATCTCGTCGACATTCCCTGACTGTAAAAGTGGGTTCAGTCTCCATAGGGGGCGCCTCGCCCATCGTTGTGCAATCCATGACCAACACCGATACGGCCGACATCGACGGCACGGTGGCGCAGGTCAAAGCGCTGGCGCGCGCAGGATCCGAATTGGTGCGGGTCACGGTCAACAACGATGAATCCGCGGCGGCGGTTCCGCCCATCATGGAGCGCCCCGACGCGCAAGGCATCGCCACTCCCCTGGTCGGCGACTTTCACTTCAACGGCCACAAACTGCTCAAGGCTCACCCGGCCTGCGCCGAGGCGCTCGGCAAGCTTCGAATCAATCCGGGCAACGTCGGCCGCGGCAGCAAACGCGATCCGCAGTTCGCCGAAATGATCGAGACCGCCGTCAAGTACCGCAAGCCGGTACGCATCGGCGTGAACTGGGGCAGCCTCGATCAGGACCTGCTGACTCGCATGATGGATGAAAACTCGAAATTGGCAGAGCCCTTGGCGGCCATCGATGTCATGCGCGAAGCCATCGTCGTCTCGGCGCTGGACAGCGCGAAGCGCGCCGAATCCGTAGGGTTAGGGTCCAACATGATCGTCATCAGCGCCAAAGTCAGCGGCGTGCAGGACTTAATCGCCGTATACCGCAATCTGGCGGGCCGCTGCACCTACCCCTTGCACCTGGGGCTCACCGAGGCCGGCATGGGCAGCAAGGGCATCGTGGCGTCCACGGCGGCCATGGGCGTGCTGTTGCAGGAAGGCATCGGCGACACCATTCGCGTCTCGCTGACGCCGGAACCGAACGGCGATCGAACTCAAGAAGTCATCGTCGCGCAGGAAATACTCCAGACCATGGGTCTGCGCGCCTTTACACCCATGGTGATCGCCTGCCCGGGCTGCGGACGCACCACCAGCACTTACTTCCAGGAATTGGCGCAGAAGATTCAAAGCCACATCCGACACCGCATGCCGGAGTGGCGCAAGCAGCGTGAGGGCGTTGCCGACATGACGGTGGCCGTCATGGGGTGCGTGGTCAACGGTCCCGGCGAGAGCAAGCACGCGAACATCGGCATCAGCCTTCCCGGCACCGGCGAGCACCCTGTGGCCCCGGTGTATGAAGACGGTGCGAAGACGGTGACGCTCAAGGGCGATCGAATCGCCGAGGAATTTCAGGACCTGGTCGAGCGCTACATCGAGCGCACGTATGCCCGGATTTCAACGTGAAGGAATTGTCCGAGAAGAAATGCGCGCCGTGCGAGGGCGGGGTCAAGCCCTTGAAGCCTGCCAAGGTCAAACTGCTGCGCAAGCAACTGCACAAGGACTGGAAGATCGCCAAGGACTCCAAGAGCCTGACGCGCTCGTTGAAGTTCAAAGATTTCTACCGCACCATGAGTTTCGTCAACGCGCTTGGCCATATCGCGAATACCGAAGACCACCATCCCGACATGGAGGTGGGCTATGGGTACTGCCGTGTCACCTTTTCCACCCATGCCATCGGCGGCCTGTCGGTGAATGACTTCATTTGCGCGGCAAAGCTAGATCGCCTTTAGAAAATCCGGCACATCCCCCGCCAGCCCCAAGGCGCGCCGCGCCAAGCCGCGCTTCATGAAGGGCATCCTGCCCACGGCGCTCAGGCCCGCAGAGCGCAGTCCGGCGCTCAAAGGGTTCGTTGTTGAAAACAATCGCTCCAATCCGTCCAGCGCGGCCGCGGCCAACAGATTCTCGCTGCGCCGCCAACGCTCATAGCGCCGCAGATGCCGGTAGTCGCCGAAATTCTGAGGGGCGCCGGCTTCACCGAGCACCTGAGCCAGCGCCGCACAATCCAACAACCCTAGGTTCAGGCCCTGCCCTGCGAGCGGATGCACCACATGTGCAGCGTCGCCCAACAATACCGCGCGCGGCCGGGCGTAATCGACCGCGTACTGAAGTTTCAGCGGAAACGCCGCCAACGGGGTGGTGAGCGTGCACTGGCCCAGCGCTTCGCCGCTGGCCGCCGTCAGTGCCGCACCGAAGGCATCTGGATCCATGGCGCTCAGGAGGGCGGCCTTGGCTCGCTCGACGCTCCACACGATCGAGGAGCGGCCGTCGTTGAGCGGCAGGAAAGCAACGGGCCCTGTGCTCAAGAATCGCTGCCACGCGGTGTTGGCATGCGGTCGCGTCGTTTGCACGTGCGCCACCAAGGCGTCTTGATGGTAGGCGTGACCGGCGGTGCCAATGCCGAGCAGTTCCCGGGTTTTGGATTCGGTACCGTCCGCCGCCACCAGGAGCCGGCTGCGCAGTTCGCGGCCGTCCTGCAAGCGCAGCACGACATCCGCGTCGCCGCTCACGGTGGATTGCACGGTTCCCTCGATCAGGACCACGCCGGCAGCGCGTGCGGATTGCAGACACTGCCACTGCAGGACACGCCCCTCGACGATGTATCCGAGATTCGGTTCAGCTATTTGCGCGCAATCAAAGGTCAATGAGCCGGGTCCTTGCGGTGTGCCGCCGGCATCCCAGACACACATGCGTTCGTACGCAAATACGCGGGCCGGCGGCAGCAAGTGCCAAACCCCGCAGAGCTTGAGCAACCGCTCCGAGGCGCGGCTCATCGCAAACACGCGCAAGTCCCAGTCCGCATCCGCGGGCGGCGCCGGCGCAAAGCGATCGGCGACAATGGCCACCCTGCCCGCCGTGCTCAACTTGCGGGCCAGCAGAAGGCCGGCCATCACCGCGCCGATCACGCCGGCACCGACGATGATCACATCGAAGTCGCCGGCGCGCGGCTGATTCATGTCAGCGATACACCGCGCGCCAATTTGGGCACACGGCCGCTGCCCCCCGTGCTGAGGCGCGACAATGCAGCCTTGGCAGGAGGCAACAGGTCGAATGCCAGCAATCCCAAATTGCGCAACCGCCGCACCGCAGCCAAGGGGTTTGAAAACATGCGGACCAGTCCGTCGGTGAATGCGATGACGGCGCCGCGATCCGACGCCCGCCAAGCATCGTATTCCGCCAGCAGTCCCGGGCTCCCCGGATCCGCATCCTCGAGTGCCGCGCGCTCGGCAATGAGTTCCGCCAGGCTCGCGACATCGCGCAAGCCCAAATTGAATCCCATGCCCGCCACCGGATGCAGCCCTTGCGCGGCATTGCCGATGATGACGCACCGCCCGGAACTCGTGCGCATCGCGCGCGTCAGGGATAAGGGATAGGGCACGCGGCGCCCCACCTTGAGAAGCCGCCCGAGGCGAAATCCAAAGCGGCGCTGCACTTCGGCAAGGAACTCTTGATCCGACCACGCCATCACCGACTGCGCGGCCTCCTGGGTCAACGTCAGCACCAGCGTGCAGCGCCCGCCGTCAAGCGGCAGGAGCGCCATGGGACCACTCGGCGTAAATCGTTCGTAGGCCACGTTGTCGTGGAAGCGCTGCGGCAGTACGGTGGTGATGATGGCGGTTTGCGCGTAATCACGCACCTGCGCGTCGACCCCGAAGGCGCCGCGCACCGCGGATTGCGCACCGTCGGCGGCCACGATGAGCTTGGCATCGATCGTGGACTTGATCCCTTGCTGCGCGATCTCGACCGTGACCGACTCATCATGCGCGGTAACCTGCGAGACCTCGGCCGGACAGTACACTTCAATGCCGGCGCTCTTCGAGAGCCGCGGCCACAATGCGCTGCCCAAGTCCCGATTAGCCACCACGTAGCCCATGGCACTCAAGCCCTGTTCGGCCGCGTCGATTCGCGCAAAACCGAATCGTCCCTGCTCGGATACATGAATCTTGCGTATCGGCGTTGCCAGTGCGCTCAAAGCCGGCCAAACACCCATGGTCTCCAGTATCCGGCGGCTGCCGTTCGAGAGCGCCGTGGTGCGCTCGTCGAAACTCGGCTGAGCGGCTGCATTATGTGGAATCGCTTCGATGATGGCGACGCGCAAATTCAGCGGCGCCAGCGCCACACCCAAAGTTGCGCCGACCATGCCTCCGCCGACGATGGCGACATCGAAGCTCACCGCAGCGCCTCGATGGCGTCCGGGGTTTTCTCGAGCGCAGCTGTCAGCACCTCAGGCTCGCCATTGGTCACAAGCACCTCGTCCTCGATTCGAATACCGATATTCCAGAATTCTTTTGGAATCCGCGGCGAGGGCCGCAGGTAAATTCCCGGTTCGACCGTGAGCGCCATTCCCGGTTCCAAGACGCGCCATTCTCCGCCGACTTTGTAATCGCCGACATCATGCACGTCCAGTCCAAGCCAGTGGCCGGTACGATGATTGAAAAAAGGCAGGTAGGCTTGGTCCTTGATCAGCTTGGGGGTTGGTCCCGTCAGCAGCCCCAACTTGGACAGACCCTGCGTCACCGCGCGTACAGCGGCCTCGTGCGGCTGATTCCAATGGTTGCCGGGCCGAACCTTGTCGATGGCGGCCAACTGGGCTTCCAGCACCACCTCGTACACGGCGCGCTGCACTGCGGTGAATCTACCGCTGACCGGAAACGTGCGCGTGATATCCGAAGCGTAATAATCGTGCTCGCAGCCCGCGTCGAGCAGCAGCAGATCACCGTCGCACAAAGGCTGATCGTTATCGCGATAGTGCATGACACAGGCATTGGCGCCGCTGCCGACAATCGGTTGGTAGGCGATGTCTGCATTGTGCGAGCGAAATTCGTGCAGCACTTCCGCCATCACTTCGTATTCCATCCGTCCCGGGCGGGCGAAGCGCATGGCCCGCCGATGAGCGCTTACGGCAATCTGCGCAGAGCGCCGCAGGCTTCCTTGCTCCGGGCGGCTCTTGTACAGACGCATATCATCGAGCACGTGGTTCAATGCAACGAATTCCTGCAGTCCGCCGGCTCCCTGACGCGATTGCACCCGCAGTCCATTGACCCAACTCAATATGCGCGGGTCGAAATCAAGATGCGTCCCCATGGAGTAGAAAATTTGCGAGCGCTGCTCCAAGAGCCCGGGGAGGATTTCGTCGATGTCTTCGATCGGGAAGGCGTCATCGGCCCCGTAGTGCGCTACCGCGCCTTCGGTGCCGGCCCGCGCGCCGTCCCAGGACTCCCGCAGCGCATCGTGCTCGCGCACGAACAGCAGGTATTCCGCCTGGGGACGGCCGGGCACCAACACCACGACGGCATCCGGCTCCGGAAAGCCGCTCAAATAATAAAAATGGCTGTCTTGACGATACGCATACTCGATATCGCCGTTGCGATGGCGCACTGGAGCCGCCGGCAGAATCGCAATGGCCTCCTTGCCGATCATGCGCATGAATTGGCGCCGCCGGCGTGCGAACTCCTTGCGATCCATGCCAGGAGCCTGCCTGAGCGCTGTCCGGTTCAATGCAGCCGCTGCTGCGCCGGGTAGACCTGCCTGCGAAGCGGGAGTAATTCTTCGAAGACGACCTGCGCTGCGACCCGGATGAACTCCACCAGTTCCGTGTAAGCCTGCTCGTTGGACTCGTCCCCTTCCGCGTCGTCGCCCGTGGCGCGCGATATTTCGGTGAAGTCACGGACGATTTCCCCGACATCGCCGCTCAGCGCTTCGAGGTTCGAGATGGAGCCGGTGCCCAATCCATAGAGAAATCCGGTGCACCATAATGCAAGCGCATTGGCACGGCCATTGAGCGGCTGCTCATCGTCAGGCAGCAGGGGCTCGAATTCCATGCCTTGTTCGCCGAAGGATGTGGCCGTCGCGGTAAAGACGCGTTCGATCATGGCCGCCGACTCGTCGGAAAGCGCGGCGCCGTCGGGCAGGATCTCATTGATCCAGTCCTGCATTTTATAAGGCGACACCGAGCACAGGGCGCCGCACAGTGAGCCATGCGCCTCGGCGGCGTCCGCCAGGCCGCCGGCGCCGGCCAGTACCTCTTCAAAATCTTTGAACCGGATATCCGACATCATGAGGCGAATAATACCGCAGTGAAGGCATAATCCGCCCTTTGCATTGCGCTATGCCCCGCTCTATATTGGTGGCCTATGAACGAAGCCAATTCGAAGTCAGCGGTCGAACTCGAGCTGAAGCGCTTGGAAAAGCGTCTGGAAGACCTCATTGTGACCGTCAATCACATCAAAGAGGAAAATCGGGCGTTGCGGCAGCGTCAAGATACATTGACGTCCGAGCGTGCAACCCTGCTTCAGAAAAATGAGCAAGTCCGCGCCCGGGTCGAGGCCATGATCGGCCGCCTGAAATCGATGGAGCAGGCATGAGCGACAATCAAGCGCGCGTGAGCGTGCGAATACTCGAGAAGGAGTATCACATCTCTTGTCCCATCGAGGAGCGCTCTGACTTGCTTGATTCCGCCGAATTCTTGAATCTCAAGATGCGCGAAATCCGCGATAGCGGAAAAGTCGTCGGCTTGGATCGCATCGCCGTGATCGCCGCGCTCAATATGGCGAATGAATTGATTCGTTTCCGCAATCGTGACACCAATCTCGATTCCGACGTCGGCGGACGCTTGCGTATCCTGCGCGAGCGCGTAGAGTCGGCCTTGGAGAAGGGTCAACAGCTCGAGCTCTAGGCTTGAATCTTTGTGATCCTCCCCAACGTTTAAATTTGGCGCTGCCTGCGGTGTTCGATGCGGATCGGGTTACCTCCTGACCCTAATTTTGTAAACCCCAGGGGCCAATGCTTGCTGGCAACATTGTGCAAGTCCGCCCCGAGCGGAAAGCCTTAAGTGCCGCAGTCGGCCCCACCTGTTGCTCAGGTCGGGAGCAACGGTCCAAAACGGCATATGCGGGTAGCGCCATCCCCTTCCTTCGATGAAAGATCCGCTACGTAAAAAATTGCGCGCTCAGCGCCGCTCATTGAGCGATTCCGATCATCGGCAGCGCTCCGCAGCCGCCGCCAAGGCCATCATGCGGTTGCGCATGTTCAGCGCAGGCAAACGCGTTGCGCTCTATCTGCCCTTTGATCGCGAGACGGACACCGCCGCCTTGATCCGCGCGGCGCAGCAGCGCGGCGTGCAGATTTTCGTTCCGGTCATCAGCGATCGGCGCCATTGCCGCCTGCGCTTCTATCCGCTAAAAGGCCAAACCAGCCCCGGCACGTTTGGAATTTCGGTGCCGCGCCTGCGCGCAAGGCCGGTTTCGCCGCAATGGCTGGACCTCATCGTCCTACCCTTGGTCGGCGTCGACAGCGGCGGTAGGCGGTTGGGGATGGGGGGTGGATACTATGATCGAGCTCTCGCATTCCGCCGCCGTCGACGCTGCTGGAAGGGCCCGCATTTGGTCGGGCTCGCCTTCGAGTGCCAGCGCACCGGCTCGAATTTCGCGGAGGCGTGGGACGTTCGATTGAATTCCCTGGCAACCGAATCAGGAGTGAAACATTTCTTATGAATCATTGGCTGTTCAAATCGGAGCCCGCCAGCTTCAGCATTGACGATCTGGGCAAGGCGCCGAAACAAACCACGGCGTGGGACGGCGTGCGCAATTACCAGGCGCGCAACATGCTGCGCGACTCTATAAAAAAGGGTGATTTGGTGTTTTTCTACTATTCGAGCTGCGATGTGCCCGGTATCGCCGGCATCGCCGGCATCGCCCGGGAAGGTTATCCGGATGTCACGGCCTTCGACCCCAAGCATCATCACTACGATCCAGACTCCAAGAAGGATGCGCCCAGTTGGTTCGTCGTCGATGTGAAGTTGGTGCGCAAGTTCAAGCGCATCATCACGCTCGATGAGCTGCGCACGCACGCCGCAAACAAGCTCGAGGATTTTGTTTTGCTGCGCCGTGGGAATCGTTTATCGGTGATGCCGGTGACGAAAAAGGATTGGGATTTCATCCTCACCCTTGAGTGACGTGACTCACATCGCTAGCACATAGTCATGTCGGAGCGCGAGCTATTGCTTGTAAATTAATTATTCGTGTATATACTCGGACCCCGGACTAACCCGATAACGGAGTTTCTATCATGGCAGCGAAAGCAAAGAAGGCGAAGAAGAAGGTAGCAAAGAAAAAGGCCGCTAAGAAAAAGTAAGCCTTCGAAAGTAATCAACTGTGCCCGCGTAAGCGGGCACAGTTGTTTCTGGAGGTCGGAAATCTCGCGCACCAATGGACAACTCAACGGAAAAAAAACGCCGCGCCGCCGAAGCCGCGCTCCCCTATATCGAGCGGGGCATGGTGTTGGGAATCGGCACCGGCTCGACGGTGAATCAGCTCATCGAAGTGCTGAAAGACCGTAAAATCCAGCTCTCCGGCGCAGTCTCGAGCTCGCGCCAAACTTCCGAAAAGCTCGAGGCCGCGGGCATCGAGGAACTCGATCTCAACACCGCCGGCGATCTTCTGCTGTATGTCGACGGCGCCGATGAGGCCACCGCCGACGGCGTCCTGGTCAAGGGCGGCGGAGCGGCGCTCACGCGCGAAAAGGTGGTGGCCGCCGCCTCGAAGCGATTCATCTGCATCATCGATGACTCCAAGCTGGTGCCGGTGCTGGGCGGCTTCCCGCTGCCCGTCGAGGTCATACCCATGGCCCGCTCGTATGTCGCGCGGCAGCTGGTGAAGCTCGGCGGACAGCCGGTATGGCGTGAAGGGGTCACCACCGACAACGGCAATCCGATCTTGGATGTCCACAATCTCAAGATTACCGACCCCAAGTCCTTTGAATCCGCCGTGAATCAAATCGCCGGCGTGGTGACGGTGGGTTTGTTTGCGTGGCGGCGCGCCGACATGCTGATCGTGGCGGGGGACGGCGGCGTGAGAATCTTGAATATCGCCGAGAGGCCGCCCGTTTAGATTTCCAGCCGGGTGCCGATCTCGACGACTCTGTTGGGCGGCAATCCGTAGTAGTCCGCAATCACCTGCGCGCCGCGCGCCATCTGCATGAATGCTCTGCGCCGCAGCGGCGGAAGGTCGGAGCGGCGGCCGGGAAGCAATTCCTCCCGGCTCAAGAAAAAGGTCGTGAGTTCCGGATCGTAAGCCACGCCATGGCTTTCGGCCTCCCTCAGAATTGCGGTGATGTTCGGCTTCTCCATGAACCCGACCTGGGCGACGACCCGGACGATGCCTTCGCAAACCGGCGTTACGGTCAACCGTTTGGCGGCGGCGACACGCGGCACCTCGCGCGTAACGACGGTCAGCAGCACCACCCGCTCGTGCATGACGCGGTTGAACTTGATGTTGTTGAGCAGGGCACGCGGTATTCCGGACGCTTTCTGATCCAGGAAGATCGATGTTCCCGGCACGCGAACCGGCGGGTCGCGTTTCAGATCCTCGATAAAATCGCGCACCGGTTTCTGTTCGCGCAGCAGGCGTGCCATCACGGAAGCTCGTCCGCTTTGCCAGGTTTGCATCAGCCAGAAGATGATCAGCCCGGATACCAGAGGCAGCCAGCCGCCATCCTCGAGCTTGGTCAAGTTCGCCAGCAGGAAGGCGATGTCCACAATGAACAGCAGCGACAATCCGGTGCGCAGCATGCGGCTGTCCTTGCCCGTACGCGACTTGATCAGGCTCAAGGTCAACGGCGTCACGATGGTCATGGCGCCGGAGACGGCAAGGCCATAGGCACCGGCCAGCGCCGCAGAACTGCCGAATCCCAAGACGAGCGCGAGCGCGGCGATCATCAGGATCCAATTCATGGTCGGCACATAGATCTGGCCGGCGTGTTGGGCCGAAGAATGTTCGACGCGCAGGCGCGGCAGCAAGCCGAGGCTGACCGCTTGGGTGGTCACCGAGAAGACCCCCGAGATCACCGCCTGCGAGGCAATCACCGACGCCGCGGTCGCTATTCCGACCAACGGCAGCACGGACCAATCCGGCGCCATCAAATAGAATGGGTTGCTGATGGCTGCCGGATTCTCGATCAGCATCGCGCCCTGTCCGAAATAATTCAGCACCAGCGCCGGCATCACGATGCAAATCCATCCGAGCCGGATTGGCGCTTTGCCAAAGTGGCCCATATCCGCGTACAAAGCCTCGCCGCCCGTCACGGTCAAGAACACACCGGCAAGAACGGCGAGCGAGCCGACCTTGTGTTCGGTCAGCATTCGCAGCGCGCGCAGCGGATCGAGGGCCAGGAACACCTGCGGCTCGCGCACGATCCAGCTGACTCCCATGACTGCCAAGATCAGGAACCAGCCCAGCATGATTGGGCCGAAGACCTTGCCGACGGAGCCGGTGCCGTGGCGCTGAATGATGAAGAAACCGATCAAGACGGCAAGCGCGATGGGAACGGTAGGAATGTGCGAGCCGGGCGCGGCCACTTGCAGACCCTCAACGGCGCTCAACACTGTAATCGTCGGTGTGATGGCGCCGTCGGCAAAGAACAGCGAAGCGCCGAGGATGCCCAACATGGCGTACCACTTGCGCCGCGGACTCTCGCGCGAAGTGTTGATCACCAGCGCAGTCAGCGCCAGTACGCCGCCCTCGCCCTTGTTGTCGGCGTTGAGCACCACCATGACGTACTTCAGCAAAATGACCACGAGCAGGGTCCAGAAAATCAGGGACAGAACGCCGAGGATATGTTCCGGCGTCACCTCGATTCCCGGTCCCGTGAAGCACGCGGACATGGCATAGAGCGGACTCGTGCCGATGTCCCCGAACACGACACCAAGCGCTGCGACCGCCATGGGCGCCAGTTGACGACTCGAAATGCGTTCGCCCGACATCAGCGAGGCCCCCCACCGTCCGGCATTGCCATTAAGAAAAGGGCCCGCATAAGCGGGCCCTGTTTGGCTGGGGGACTAGGATTCGAACCTAGGTAAACGGTGTCAGAGACCGTTGTCCTACCACTAGACGATCCCCCAAAACCGATCGATCGTATAGCCGGGAGGCGAAAAGGCGCTCTCGTGACTAGCGTTTCGAGAACTGTGTGCCGCGGCGAGCTTTGCGGCGGCCGACTTTCTTACGCTCGACTTCGCGTGCATCGCGGGTGACGAAACCCGCTTTGCGCAGCGGCGACCTCAGAGTTTCATCATAGGCCATCAATGCGCGGGTGATCCCGTGGCGAATCGCGCCGGCTTGGCCGGTGATGCCGCCGCCTTCGACATGCGCTTCGACATCGAATTTGCCGTCCAGCTGTACCGCGCCAAAAGGCTGCTGCACGATCATGCGGCCGGTTTCGCGACCGAAGAACTCATCGAGCGTGCGGCCGTTGATCGACACTTTTCCCGATCCTTGACGCAGGTAAACCCGCGCACTGGATGTTTTGCGACGGCCGGTGCCGTAAAAGGAATTCGCGGCTGTATTTGCCATTGATTGTCCTAGAACTTTTAGATTTCCAGCGCTTTGGGCTGCTGTGCTTGATGGGGATGATCTTTACCGCCGAATACATGCAGCTTCTTATACATGCGGCGGCCCAACGGGCCTTTCGGCAACATGCCCTTCACGGCGAATTGAATCGCGCGCTCCGGATGCTCAACCAGCAGCTTGCCCAACGAGATGCTCTTGAGATTGCCGACGTAGCCCGTGTGCTGATGATAGAACTTGTCCGTGAGTTTTGCGCCCGTGACGCGCACTTCGCCGGCGTTTACCACCACAATGTGGTCGCCAAGGTCCTGATGAGGCGCATAATTCGGCTTGTGCTTACCCTTCAGGCGATGCGCAATTTCAGAGGCCAAACGGCCGAGGGTTTTGCCTGCCGCGTCGACCAGGAACCAGTCGCCACGAGTTTCTTCAGGCTTCGAAAATACGGTATACATGGAAATACTCAAGTGATTCGGTCGTTAACGAAAGGCGCGAAAGTGTACAGAACAGCGGGCACAGATGCCAGCCCGACCTTAAGCGGCAGCCCCTATAATATAATGTATCGATGAACGCCCGCAGATTCGATCATTTGGACCGCGTGATAGGCGAAATAGATAAGATAATCAAGACGTTAAGCGTTCCTCCGCGGGCCTCCCGGGGTATTCCCGACGCCCCTGCCGCCGCCGCGCTCGGGGAGGCCGACCGTCTGGAGTCGGCCCGCCTCATGCGGGTCAACCATTCCGGGGAGGTCGCAGCCCAGGCCTTGTACCAGGGTCAGGCCCTCACCGCACGCGACCCTAAGGTCAAGTCCGCCATGCACCAGGCCGCCGCCGAGGAAATCGATCACCTGGCCTGGTGCGAGCAAAGACTGAGAGAACTGAAAGGCAGAACCAGCCTATTGAACCCCCTTTGGTATTTTGGCTCGCTGAGCATAGGCGCCTTTGCCGGCGCTCTGGGCGACCACGCGAGTCTGGGGTTCATCGCGGAAACCGAAAAGCAGGTCGAATCGCATTTGCGCGATCACTTGGGCCGCCTGAGCGCTAAAGATTCACGCAGTCGCGCCATACTCGAACAGATGACGCACGATGAGGTGCAGCACGGCGCGAAAGCTGCCTCGATGGGAGGTAAAGCGCTGCCGTTTCCAATAATATGGGCGATGCGCGCGACGTCTAAACTGATGACCCGCGGCTCGTATTGGATCTAACTTTGGGTGATAGAGAAACCGTACCGGAACCCTTTAGTGCTTGCGATTCCGGGACTTATGTAATAAAACGTGCGCCAGCATCGGCGTTTAACCGACCAAGAAATCAGCGGGAGTGAACATGGAAGAAGGGGCAAAAGCCTTAAGCGATATCCCAGCGATCAATCGTTTCTTGAGCTACTGCCGTATCCGGACAGTCCCTTCCAAGACCGTGATCATTCACGCCGGCGATCTGCCGGACATTCTGTATTACATCATCTCCGGCTCGGTTGAAGTCATGATCGAGGACGAAGACGGCAACGAAATGGTTCTGGCGTATTTGAACAAGGGCCAATTCTTCGGCGAGATGGGCTTGTTCTATGAACAGCCGACACGCAGCGCGTGGGTACGCACCCGCCAGCAATCGGAACTGGCCGAAATGACCTATCCGCGCTTTCGCCAAATCGCCGCAGAAAGCCCCGGTTTGATTTTCGAATTGGCGACGCAGTTGGCGACGCGTCTGGATCGCACCAACCGCAAATTGGGTGATCTCGCCTTCGTCGACGTGACGGGCCGCGTGGCCCACGCCATCATGGATTTGTGCGGCGAGCCGGATGCGATGACGCATCCGGAAGGCATGCAGATCAAAGTGAGCCGGCAAGAACTGTCGCGCCTGGTCGGATGTTCGCGCGAAATGGCCGGACGCGTTCTCAAAGTGTTGGAAGAGCAGGGACTGCTGCGCGCCACGGGCAAAACCATCGTGGTGTTCAACGCGAGGCCCAAAGTGAAGACGCGTCCCCTGATCGTTCCGGTGAAGGCCGGCGCAAACACCGGCGGCGCCAAGAATGCCCGCGCGGAATCTCATGATGATGACGACGATGAGGATGAAGACGACGACGAATGAGCCTGCAGGGTCCGCCAGGGCCCGTTAGGTTGATGATTTAGCGCCTAATTCGATCTGCGCCCGCATGGCCTCGATGGTGCGCGCGTAATCCGCGCTGCCGAAGATTGCCGAGCCCGAGACGAACGTGTCGGCGCCCGCCTTGGCAATGCCCGCGCAATTCTCAACCTTGACGCCGCCATCGATTTCCAGCCGGATATCGCGCCCGGCAGCCTTGATTCGAGCACGCGCCTCGCCAAGTTTCGGCAGCACCTCCGGAATGAATTCCTGGCCGCCGAATCCCGGATTCACCGACATCAATAGGATGACATCGATCTTGTCGATCACGTAATCCAGCCAATTCAAGGATGTCGCCGGGTTGAATACCAAGCCTGGTTTGCAACCCGAATGGCGGATCAGTTGAATGGTGCGATCCACATGTTGCGTCGCCTCCGGATGAAAGCTGATGTTGGTCGCGCCCGCTTTCGCAAAATCGACCACCAAAGGATCCACCGGCGACACCATCAAGTGCACATCGATGGGCGCCTTGACTCCCGCCTTGCGCAACGCCTGGCAAACCACCGGACCGACGGTGAGATTCGGAACGTAGTGATTATCCATGACGTCGAAGTGGATCCAGTCGGCGCCCGCTGCGAGCACGGCATTGACCTCTTCGCCCAAGCGTGCGAAATCAGCGGACAGAATCGAAGGCGCTATGATGTTGCCCATGAGCTTCAGCGCATTCCCCGCGCCGCTCGTATGCCTTCGTAAGCTTCCTGGATGCGCTGAGTTTTCTCTTTCGCCATTTGTGCCATCGACTCCGGCAGTCCGTTCGCGACGAGTTTATCAGGGTGATGCCGGCTCATTTGGCGCCGATACGCCTTGACGAGCTCTTGATCGCTGATATTCGCGTCGACCTCGAGTTCCGCATAACATTCTGCCAGGCTGTCGGATCCGCCGCGCGTCTGCCTGCCGCGCAGCGATGCCTCCATGTGCGCGAATTCGAGCGCGGATAACCCCAGCCGCTCGGCTATCCCGGCTAAAATCCTGCGCGCCGGCGGCGAGATGCCGTTGCCGGCGAGCGCCGCTCGCAACTGCAAATCCACGAAGGCCCGCAACAGGTCGTAGCGCAGACCGCAGGACTCGCGCAGCCGCTCAATGCTGAGTTCAGCATCGTAGCCCGCCGCCTTGCCGGTCCTGAAGCACGCGATCGCGGCGCTGATGTCGGCGGCGCCTAAATTCAACTCCTGCATGAGCCTGCGAGCCGCGTCGATTTCCGCCTCCGACACACGGCCGTCTGATTTGGCGACATGCCCCATGATCTCGAATGTGGTGCGAAAGAACTCGCTGGAGATGGATGTGGATCCATTGGGCGTCGCCACCCGCCCCGCCGTCCCGGGGTCGAGCATGTAGCCGATGATGGCGCCGACCACAGCCCCCCAGGCGCTCCTGGTCAGCATCAGCCCGATCAATGCCCCAAAAAAAACGCCTGTCCAACTCATTCGCGTTGACCTATACGCCCTGTCCCGCCACAATCGCCGACCTTCAATGGTAGCAGTCGCGAGCGCTTGCACATGGAACAGTATTCGCATTCGGCACCGCTTTTTGAGACCCGCATACGAAGTCTCAAGAAAATTCACCAGGGCAAGGTGCGCGATATTTACGATGTGGATGCTGAGCATCTGCTGATCGTCGCTACCGATCGGCTGTCCGCTTTCGACGTGGTGCTGCCGGACCCCATACCATTCAAGGGCCAAGTACTCACCCAGATCTCGCTGTTCTGGTTCGCGAAAACAACCCATATCACGCCCAATCATCTTTCCGGCCTGCGAGTCGAGGACGTGATCAGCGACGCCGCGGAACGGGCGCAATTGGCCGGGCGCGCCATGGTGGTCAAAAAACTGACGGCGTTGCCGATTGAAGCGGTGGTGCGCGGCTATCTCATCGGCTCGGGGTTCAAGGACTACAAGCTGCACGGCTCGGTTTGCGGCATCCCCCTCCCGCCGGGTTTGAGGATGGCAGAACGCCTGCCGGAGCCCATATTCACGCCGGCCTCAAAAGCGCCCGCCGGTGCTCACGACGAGAATATCGACTTCGACGCCATAGTTGAACTGGTCGGCAAGGAGTGCGCCGCCGATGTCCGGCGCATCGCGCTCGAGGTCTATCGATTTGCGGCGGAACATGCGCGCGCGCGCAACATCATCATCGCCGATACGAAGTTCGAGTTCGGCGTCGATAAACAGGGGCGATTGTTTCTCATCGACGAGGCACTGACGCCGGACTCCTCGCGTTTCTGGCCGATGGCATCCTACAAACCGGGGATCAGTCCGCCGAGTTTCGACAAGCAATTCGTGCGCGATTATTTGGAATCCCTGCACTGGAACAAAAAACCGCCCGCGCCGCATCTGCCGGCGGAGATTTTGGCCCGCACCAGCGATAATTATCGCGAGGCGCTGAAGCTGTTGACGGCTTAGCAGCCTGCCTCGAGTATTCTTGCCATACCCCATGCGGCGTGTAAGGCTCGAACGATGTTCAAGTGGTTCGAAGACCTCGAAGACGGACTGTTCACCGGTTCGCGCGCCATGGGACCTCCGTGGGGTCCCATCCTGCGCGTCGTGCGCTATCCCGCGGCGCTGATTCGCGATTGGCTGCGCGGCGAAATCAGCGTGCGTGCGATGAGCCTGGCGTATACGACCTTGCTGTCGGTCGTGCCGTTGCTGGTGTTCAGCTTTTCGATTCTGAAAGGCTTGGGCGCGCGCGGCGATTTGAAATTCATCCTCGATCAATTCTTTGCGCCGCTGGGAGCTGCATCGGAGCAATTGACGGAGAGCGTCATGCAATTCGTCGAGAATATGCGCGGCGATCTATTGGGAGCGATCGGCCTGGCTTTTCTCGTCTACACCGTCGTCACGACCATTCAAAAAGTCGAAACCAGCTTCAATTTTCTGTGGCGTGTCGATCGGCCGAGAAGTTTTGTGCGCCGCTTCACCGAATATCTGAGCGTCATGATCCTGGGTCCGATCCTGCTCGCGGTTGCATTGGGTTTGTTGGCGAGCGCCGAACGCAGCCCGTTCGCCCAATGGGTGGATACCATCGAGCCGCTGGCCTGGATCTTGGGGGGCACCGGAAAAGTGCTGCCCTACTTGATCGTGACGATCATCTTCACGTTCATGTACGTGTTCATTCCGAATACCAAAGTGGAGCTGCGGGCCGCGCTCATCGGCGGCATCACCTCCGGCATCGTGTGGGCGCTGGTCGGCAAAGTATTTACGGCATTCATCGTGTATTCCTCGTCCTTGGTGGCCATCTATACGGGATTCGCAATCGTCCTCACGACGCTCATCTGGGTCTACTTGAGTTGGCTCATTTTGTTGATCGGCGCGCAGCTGGCGTTCTACCTGCAATTCCCGCAGTACCTGCGCCATGGTCAGGAATCATTCGAATTGACGGGGCGGGATCGCGAGCAAGTCGCGCTCTCCGTCATGTACCTCATCGGCCGCGACTACGCCGCGGGCAAGACCGCTTGGACGGGCCGTGCGCTCGCTGCGGAACTCGACATGCCCAGCATCGCGCTCGCGCCGGTGCTTCACGGTTTGGAACAGAAGGGCCTGATTTTGGCAACCGAAGACGGGCATCTCGTTCCCGGCAAGGACATCGGTTCGATTCAGCTCGCCGAGATCTTTGAGGTCATTCGCGTACTGCACCGCGGCCGGCTGGCCATCGAAACACACGGTGTAGACGCCGCGGTCGCGCTGCTCCGCGAGGTGGAAAGTGCGATGAAGGAGCCCTTGAGGGACCGATCACTCAAGGATTTCATCGCCGCGAAGGCCTGACATCATTCGCCCGCGATGGTCATTTCCTCGACCAATATGGAGCCCACCCGCACGCCGCCGCGGGCATCGATGTCATCGCCTACCGCGGCTAATCCTAGAAACATCGAGCGCAGATTGCCGGCGATGGTGACTTCCGCGACCGGGAATTGGATCTCGCCATTCTCGACCCAGAATCCCGCCGCGCCGCGCGAGTAATCGCCTGTCACCGTGTTCACCCCCTGACCCATCAGCTCGGTCAGCAACAAGCCGGTGCCGAGGCGCGAGAGCATGGCGGCCATGCCGCCCGTCAGAGTCGGCGCCACGATGAGATTGTGCGAGCCGCCGGCATTGCCGGTGGTCTGAAGCCCGAGCTTGCGCGCCGAGTAGCTGGACAGGATGTAACCGGTCAGTACGCCCGCCGCTACCAGCTCACGATCGCGGGTCGCCACTCCCTCGTCGTCGAACGGCGCGCTCGCCATCGCCTTGGGTAAGTGCGGCCGCTCGGCAATGGAGAAATTTGCCGGAAACACTTGCTGCCCTGCGGAATTCAGCAGAAACGACGCCTGCCGATATTGGCTGCTGCCGCGGATGGCCGCGACGAAATGACCGATGAGACCACGAGCCAGCTCCGGCACGAACAGCACCGCTGCGCGCCGCGTGCTGATTTTACGCGGTCCCAGCCGGGCAATCGTACGCCGCGCGCTTTCCCGGCCGACGGCTTCCGGGTCCTGCAATTCCTGCCAGTCGCGCGAACTGGTGTACCAATAGTCGCGCTGCATGTCCTCGCCCGTTCCGGCCAGGACCACACAGCTGACCGTATGCGACGTGGTCGGATAGCCGCCGACGAAACCGTGCGTGTTGCCGTAGACATGCAGACCCTGGTGGGTGCCGACCGATGCACCCTCGGAATTGTTGATGCGCGGGTCGAATCCGAGGGCGGCCGCCTCGCAGGATTTGGCGATCTCGATGGCGCGGTCCGCCGTTACATTCCAGGGATGCGACAGGTCCAAGTCCGGCGGCGTGCGTGCCATCAAGGCCGCGTCCGCAAGACCGGAACTGGCGTCTTCCGCGGTAAATCGGGCGATGCTGCAGGCCTTGGCGACCGTAGCGCCCACGGCTTCGGGAGAGAAATCCGCGGTGCTGGCCGAGCCCTTGCGCTGCCCGAAGTACACCGTAATGCCCATGCTGCGGTCCCGCTGATGCTCGAGCGTCTCGACCTCGCCCAGCCGCACCCCCACGGAAAGACCCGTATCCTGGCTGACGGCGGCCTCGGCCTGGGAAGCGCCGCGGGCGCGGGCTTCCTGCAGGGCGCGCTCGATAATCGACTCGAGGTCTGATTGGGTAAGGCGCACAGGGCTCATTGTCTCGGCCATTGGCATCTCCGACCCCCCAGGTTGGGGCAATCCAACCGGTGATTGTACCGGCCCGAGTGATAGCATGGGGAATATGACCAGCGAAAATGAAACCCAGGATTCCGGCGAATCCGAGGAGCAACGGCTCAGCAAGAGCGCGCGCAAGCGCGAAGCGGCGTCTTTACAGGAACTGGGCATCAAACTGTCCGCCCTTCCGGATCAGGAAATCAAGGCGCTGGATTTACCCGAGAATCTTTTTGTCGCGCTGCGCGACCTGCGCCGCTTGCCCTCTCATGGCGCGCAGATCCGGCAACGCCAATACATCGGCAAGTTGATGCGCACCATCGATCCGGAGCCCGTCCTCGCGAAGCTGGCCGAGCGCAAACAGCGCCACGATGTGGAAATTCGCCAATTTCAGCAAATCGAGCGCTGGCGCGATCGGTTGTTGTCCGAACCCGCGGTAGCCTTGGATGAATTGATCGAGGAGTATCCGCATGCCGACCGGGCGGCCTTGGCGAAACTGCTCGAAAAGGCTGAAAAAGAGCGTTTGGAACAGCGTTCGCCGGTCGGCGCCCGGGAGCTTTTTGCCTTTCTGCGCCAGTTGCTCGGATAGATTGGTAAACTTGCTGCGATGAAAGCCTTGGTCGGAGTCATTATGGGGTCGTCTTCCGACTGGGAAACGATGCAGGCCGCGGCCGATACCCTGACCCACTTGGGGATTGCGCACGAGGTTCGCGTGATCTCGGCTCACCGCACGCCGGACCTGTTGTTCGAATATGCAGCTTCTGCGCGCGACCGCGGCCTCAAGGCCATCATTGCCGGCGCCGGCGGTGCGGCACATCTGCCGGGAATGACCGCGGCGAAAACTTCCCTCCCCGTGCTCGGCGTTCCGATTCAATCCAAAGTATTGAACGGCATCGATTCATTGCTGTCCATTGCGCAAATGCCGGGCGGCGTACCCGTCGCCACTTTTGCGATCGGCGCCGCCGGCGCCAAGAATGCCGCACTATTTGCCGCGGCGATGCTGGCGAATGAGCATGCAGACGTACGCACGGCCCTGGATGCCTTTCGCAAGGCACAGACCGCGGCGGTGCTCGCCAAGCCGGATCCCCGCACCTCTTGAGATTACCGCGCGTCGGTATCGTGGGAGCGGGCCAATTGGGGCGCATGCTCGCGCTGGCCGGATATCCCCTCGGCATACGATGCCTGTTTCTGGATCGCAGCAGAGACACGCCCGGGGCGCAGGTAGCATCCAGCCTCGTCGGAGCGCTCGAGGATCCTGCGCGGCTTGCCGAGTTGGCATCGCGCAGCGATGTCGTCACCTTCGACTGGGAGAACATCTCCGGCAGCGCGCTGCAGCCCCTCGAAAAAATCACGATGGTTCGGCCGCCTCGAGCGGCACTGGAAGTATCGCAAGATCGTCTTGCGGAAAAGGCCTTGTTTGCCAGGCTCAAAATCCCCGTGGCTGCGCATGCCGCAGTTGACGAGAAGCGAGACTTGGCCGCGGCAACTCAGAGAATCGGGCTTCCGGGCGTTTTGAAAACGCGCCGCTTGGGCTACGACGGCAAGGGACAATTCGTGCTGCGGGAAGCTGCCCATATCGACCCCGCTTGGGATGCGATCGGCGGCCCAGGCTTGATCTACGAGAAGTTCCAAGCTTTTTCGCGCGAAGTGTCGCTGGTCGGCGCGCGCTCAGCGGCCGGGCAGACCGTGTTTTATCCCTTGTCCGCCAACACGCACGGCGGCGGCATTCTGCGATACAGCACGGCACCGTATGCAAACGCGGCACTGGAACGGAGCGCGCGGCTTTACCTCAAGCGCGTCATGATCAACCTCGACTACATCGGGGTGCTGACCATTGAATTTTTCGTGGTGAACGGTCGTCTGGTAGCCAATGAAATGGCGCCCCGGGTTCACAACTCGGGGCACTGGACCATCGAGGGCTGCGTCACCAGCCAGTTCGAGAATCATCTGCGTGCGATATGCGATCTGCCGCTCGGCAGCTGCCGCGCTCTGGGGCACACGGCGATGATCAATTTTCTCGGGAAAATGCCTGATCGCGAACGTTTGCTGGCGATCGAGGGGTTGGCGTTTCATGATTACGGCAAAGAGCCGCGCCCCGGGCGCAAATTGGGCCATTGCACCATCCTCAAGCGCCAATCAAAGGACCGCAACCGGGCGCTCGCCGAGGCGCTGAAATTGATCGAATGGGCCTGAACCGGCCGATTTTCGCTTCAGCCATCAATCCCTTAGACTGGCAAGCGGGATGTACTTAGAACTATTCAAACTCCACGAATTGCCGTTCCGGTTGAGCCCGGACCCGCAATTCTTGTACCTCAGCAAGCAGCATGCGCGCGCCAAAGCGTACATGGAATCGACCATCTGGTTTACCGACGGTTTCGTGGTGATTACCGGCGAAATCGGCGCCGGCAAGACCACCTTGATCGAGACATTTCTGCGCGAGCTGCAAAGCGACGTCGTCGTGGCGCAGATCAATCAAACACAATTGTCGCCGACGGCGTTCCTGCAGTCCGTGCTCGTACAGTTCGGATTCTCACCGTTCGGCATGAAGAAGCCGGAGGTTCTGGCGACCTTGAATCAGTTCCTCGCGGAACAACACAGCAGCGGGCGCAAGGTTCTGCTGATCGTCGATGAAGCTCAGAATCTTACCAACCGCGTGCTCGAGGAAGTGCGCATGCTGTCGGGCGTGGAGACGACGAAGGAAAAAGTGCTGCGCATCATTCTCGCCGGCCAGCCGGAATTGAACGACAAGCTCAACTCTCAGGATCTGATCCAGCTCGCGCAACGCGTCCGCCTGCGTTTTCATCTGACCGCACTCAGCAAGGCGGAAACGAATGCCTACATCGACCATCGTCTCGAGGTGGCAGGATCGCAGGGACGGCGAATATTCGCGGAAGACACCTACGCGACCATCTACAAGTACACGGGCGGCGTGCCGCGGCTCGTCAATACGCTTTGCGATACCTGTCTGATGGCGGCCTACGGCAAGGACCAGGATAACGTAACGATGGCGGAGCTCGACGCCGCGATACGCGAACTGCAGTGGGTCGAATTCGCCTCCCGCACGAACCGGATGAAGATTCCCAACCTGGAGCACAATGTGCCGCCGCAAAGTGAATTCCACCATGTGGTCGGCCGGATTCTGCTCGCGAGCGAAGGCAAAACAGTGGTGGAGCGCGAATTGAAGCCCGGACGTCTGGTGATCGGCCGCACGCCGGACAATGATTTACAAATCGACAGCAAATTCATCAGCCGGCATCACTGCCAGATCGTGACGCAGCCGGACTCCTGCCTCATCGAAGATCTCAACAGCACCAATGGTATTTTCGTTAAATCCAAACGGGTGCGGCGGCACAACTTGAATGACGGCGACGTGGTTCAGGTCGGCCAGCACGAGATCATGTATATCGACGAGCGGTCGCCGCGCTTGAGGAATACATTGGATCCTGCCGACACCGGACTCGTGGCCGGTATCGTCACGGGTGTCCTCGACATGCCCAAACCAAGCTAGCGGTTTAGATTGGAAGGCAGCTCGATGGTTTCGCCGTTGTACTCACGGCTCAATTCGCGAAAATCGCGACGCCGTAAAAATAGCGTCAGAGCCGCCGTCTCGGCGAGCACGCCGATCAGGAAGGCGGTCTTACCGGCAAAACCCAGCGGATTGATATAAAAAAGAAATATCGCCAATCCGCCGATCAGCATGTAAACAAGCGGCAAGCTCTCATAAACAGGACGTGCCAGGCGCATGGATGTAGCCCCTCCGTGCGCCATACTAATCCCGGTGGGTGAGGGCAACCAGCCGATTTGACTTAAAATTGCACTTTTACGCGCGGCTTACGGGCCCGTAAACTTTTTCCTACGGCGATCTGGGAGCCTGTCTCACGCGGAATAATCAGACAGGCTCCTAGTCCTTTCCGACAAGCAACTCCGCAATGCGCGACAACCAGGAGTTGCGCCACCCCTCGACGTGCAATCCCTCGTTTTTCGCCTTCGAGGCACGCTTGGCCTCGGACAATAGATCCTGCGGGATCTGGAAAGTGCCCGTCATTGAATGGTCGACCATGGAAACTCCGTCGGTGAGAACGAAGCGCAGACTACCGGCTCGTGCCTGCTCTGGAATGCGACCTGGTGCACGCTCCGCCGGACTCGCTGAACTTACGGCGCAGCCTCGTCGCCGGGAAGCGACGCAATCACCTCGTCCCGAATTATGACAGCGCGTTATGTCGCGGCCGCTGATGTCGCAGCCGCTGATGTCGCAGCAGCGACGTCGCAGCGGCTAGTGTGCGGTTCCGTGCAGCCGCGTCGCCTCGAACTCATCGCCCGGCCGCCAGTTCACCGTGCCCTTCGCGAGCATCGCTTGCCAACCCAGGGCAAAGCCGAACTTGGCAACCGCTGCGTCACTGGTGAAATCCATGTCCGGCGTAAATTCGTCGCTGGGACGGTGGTAACGCTTCGCCGTGTATTCTTCGTGCTGCGCTCTTCCCCACTCCGGCGGATGACCCGCAAATTTCACGCCGGTGTTGATGGAGAACGCCGGCACGCCGGCCCGCGCCATGCTGAAGTGATCGGAGCGGTAGTAGTGGCCCGCACCGGGCTCGGCATCCGCTTGAATCTCAAATCCAAAAACGGCGGCCGTCTTCTCAACGGTGGGGTAGAACGAGGTTCGCTCGGCGCCCGTGACGTTGACCGATTGCGGCATGCCCGTCGGCAGGATGGCGTCGTAGTTCAAATCCAATGCGATTTTCCCCGCAGGGATCGGCAAATGCTTGCCGAGATAATTGGACCCCAGCAGTCCCTTTTCTTCCGCGGTAACCGCGGCAAACAGCACCGGCGACGGCGGCCGCGCCGCGGACGTGCTGAAGGCATGCGCCATTTCCAGCAGGATGCCGCAGCCCGTGCCATTGTCGACCGCGCCGTTGTAAATATTGTCGCCGCTCATGGCCGGATCGATGCCGAGATGGTCGTAATGGGCCGAGTACGCGACGGCTTGACTCCCGCCGCCGTCTTTGCCCGGCAAAATCCCGAGCACATTGTACGACTCGAACTTGCGCACCTTGCTCGCGATGTGCGCCTTGAAACGCACCGGCAATTCCTTCGCCTGAAATTGCCGGGTGCCGGCGGCCGTCATCATCTCGTCCAAATTGAGGTTCGCCGCCGTGAACAATTTGCGCGCCACCTCGAGTTGAATCCACGATGCTGCCTTGAGCTTCGGATCCTTGTCATTGCCCAAGTACACCTGCTCGCCGCTCCAGGAGTTGCGTACCACTTCCCACCCGTAGCTCGCCAGATCGGTGCGGTGAATGATCAGCGCGCCCGCCGCTCCCTTGCGTGCCGCCTCTTCGAACTTGTAGGTCCAGCGTCCGTAATAAGTCAGCGCTTCGGCATTGAAGAATTTCGGATCCTTCGACGGGGGCTCGTTGACGATGACCAGCACCACCTTGCCCCTGACATCCACCCCTTTGAAGTCATTCCAATTGTATTCGGGCGCCTCGATGCCGTAGCCCACGAACACGATGGGCGCGTCGATATCGACGCTGTCGGTCTGCGTTTCGTTGCCTGCGACGTAGTCCTCGGCAAGCTTCAAGTCCAGCGCCGTGCCGTGCGCGGGCTGCAACGAGGCCGAGGTGCCGGGCAAGGTTTTCACGCCGACGAACTCGACCTTTTGCAGATAGCTGCCGTTGTCGCCGGCCGGCTTCAAGCCGTACAACGCAAATTGAGAGGCAATGTAGTTCGCGGCAATGTCGCCGCCGCGGGTGCCGGTACCGCGTCCCTCGAGCAAGTCGTTGGCCAGAAAGCGCACGTGCTCAGCGATGCGATGTGCATCGATACCCTGCATCGACGCGGCGACGTTGGACGGCAGTCCCAGCTGCGGCCCGACATCGGCGGCTGCCGAAGCGCCTGCCATGAATCCGCAAGTCAGGCCAAGGACCAGCATCGCCGGTCGGTAGATATTCATCGTATCGGCTCCGAATAAATTGAAATACAACGGACGACGCCTGGGGGCGTCCGCGGATCGCGATGATGTCATATTTCGCGGGCGGCATCGGAACGAATGACAGAACCAAGTCGGGCCATCCCCGATTGACGGATCAGGCGATTCATCGGCTCCGAATAGAAGCGCGCGACCCACTCGCCCAACAGGCCAGAGATGAGAATGACACTGATGAACAGGGCCGGCACGGCAGCGAGCGATAGTCCGGCTGACTTGAATAGCCCAAACAGTGCGAATACCACGAACATGTGAGTCAGATAGACTTCGTAGCTGCATTGACCCAGTGTTATGAGCGGAAAGATGACGCGCGGACTCTTCCACCGGGTCTGGGCGGCCGCAGCAATGACCATACAGCTTCCGATCGCCAAAATCGTCATGTCGAAGCCGCTCCGGCCAAGACCCCACGCCTCCGCCTGGTTCGAGAAACCCAAGATGAAAAGAACCAGCACCGAACCTAGACCACTCAGCAACCAGATAACGCTGCGGGCAATGGTCATCCGCGAGATCGCAATGGCGGTCAGGCATCCGAGAGCGATGGCATCCATGCCACCCAGGTAGGAATATTCCTTCCAGACCTCATTTCCATGAGTGAGCAGGGTGCGGCCCAATGGCCCGAGTACAACGAAGATCAGGAGAAAGGCTACAAGCCGCTTGCCGCGTCCAAGCAGCACGCAGACGGGTGGAAAAAACAAGTAGAACATTTCCTCCACCGATAGTGACCAAAGGATGTCCCAATTCGCCGGAAGGTATCCGCGATGTGCCTCCAGGACATTTACGTGAAAGGTCAGTGCGGCGATGAGTGCTCGACCCAGTCCCCCGGTTTTGTCTGAAACGACGAAATCCTTGAGGCCGGCGGCGTGTAGCGTGCAGAGAACGGCAAGCAGCAGTAGCAGCAGCGGCGCAATTCGGGCAAAGCGCAGCGCATAGAAATCACGCACGCTTACTCTTGAGAGCGATCCCCATCGTCGAATTGAGGTTGACGTGATGAGAAAGCCCGACACCGCAAAGAACATTTGCACGCCGTGTTGTCCATTCCACACCAGTGAGGACACCAGTTGGGAGGGAAGACCTTGTGTGTACGGAACCTTGGCGAGAAACAAGCGCATGTTGACGTGATTCATCAGCACAAAGAAGATCGCGAGACCCCGTAGGATGTCTACGCCGTCGACTCGCGCCCAGCTGTGCGACCTGTCGGCTGACGCGGCGTGGGTCTCATTCAAGGACATGCTAGTTGCCCGGAGGATGCACTTGGTCGGATAAAGCGCGGGCAAGGCGTCCTTCGGCCTTGAACACCCCGCCCGCGCTGCGGCGTTGAGCATCCTGCAATCCGAAAGTTCGGGCTTTCCTCCCTGGTTGCCGCGCGAAGAATTTTTTCACGCGAGGCGCGCTCGTGGAAGCCGCAATCGCGGTGAGAATGTGCAGAAAAGGAGCCTATCTCTTGTTCCGCGTCGCCGCGACTCAGCCGGTACCGCCCACCGTGAGCGCATCGATCCGCAGCGTGGGTTGACCGACGCCGACAGGAATCGATTGTCCTTCCTTGCCGCAAGTCCCTACGCCGCTGTCGAGCTTCAGATCGTTGCCGACCATGCTGACCCTGGTGAGCACATCGGGTCCGTTGCCGATCAGCGTCGCACCTTTGACGGGTGCGCCGACTTTGCCGTTCTCGATCATATAAGCTTCGCTCGCGGAGAACACGAACTTGCCGGATGTGATGTCCACCTGGCCGCCGCCGAAATTGACGGCATACAGACCCTTCTCCACCGACGCAATGATCTCTTCGGGCGCGCGCGAACCGGCTCGCATGTAAGTGTTGGTCATGCGAGGCAACGTCATATGCGCGAATGACTCGCGCCGGCCGTTGCCGGTCGGCGCCATGCCCATGAGCTTGGCGTTCATCTTGTCTTGGATGTAACCGCGCAAAATGCCGTTTTCGATCAGCGTCGTGCACTGCGTCGGCGTGCCCTCATCATCGACATTCAAGGAGCCGCGGCGCCGATTGAGGCTGCCGTCATCGACCACCGTCACGTCGTCGGCGCCCACTTTCTGGCCGATGCGACCCGAGAATGCCGACGTCCCCTTGCGGTTGAAGTCGCCTTCCAGACCATGCCCAATCGCCTCATGCAGCAAAATGCCGGGCCAGCCCGGGCCCAACACCACCGTCATGGAGCCCGCCGGCGCCGCCACCGCGTCTAGGTTGACCAGCGCCTGCCGCACCGCCTCGCGCCCATGTTCGAACGGCGCGTCGCCGTGCAGCAGCTCATCGAGGCCGAAACGGCCGCCTCCCCCGCTATAGCCTTGCTCGCGCCGGCCATTCTGCTCGACAAT
>Ga0193729_1000137_pt1 | contig 34168 bp, 29 predicted proteins | sample U1c2metaG_FD_143036 | JGI IMG/M metagenome (GOLD analysis project Ga0193729, IMG submission 143036) | Soil microbial communities from a riparian zone of the East river system, Colorado, United States - U1c2 | ecosystem: Environmental > Terrestrial > Soil > Riparian zone | place: USA: East River...
CGACTTGAAGGTCGCGCCGTGCTTGAGGATTGGAATTAATCTAGAAGGATTCGATGCCGACCAAAACTGATAAAGAAATTGTACTCACGCCCGGCGCCAACGGTACTGTGCCCACTGAAGAAGGCGAGCTGCTACCCGCCCTCGACGACATGACGCCGCGAGAAATTGTTGTCGAACTCGATAAATACATCGTCGGCCAAAACGCTGCAAAACGCGCGGTAGCCGTGGCGTTGCGCAACCGTGTCCGCAGGCAAAAACTCGCGCCTGAAATCGCTGAAGATATCTTGCCAAAGAATATTCTGATGATAGGTCCCACCGGCGTAGGCAAAACGGAAATTGCTCGCCGCCTGGCGCGTCTCGCAGGCTGCCCCTTCGTCAAGGTAGAAGCCTCCAAGTATACCGAGGTTGGTTATGTTGGACGCGATGTGGAGTCTATGGTGCGCGACCTGGTGGAGACCTCCATCGACATGATTCGCGAGGAAAAGCTTGACGAAGTCGCCGACCGCGCGGAACAAGCCGCCGAAGAGCGCGTCCTCGACCTATTACTTCCGCCGTCACCTTCACCTGCAAGCGGCGCCAGCGAAGCGGAGGTCACCACGCAACGCGAACAGAGCGACCGCACCCGTGAAAAATTACGCGTGCAGCTGCGGGAAGGCAAGCTGGATCAACGCATGGTAGACATTGAAGTTCGTGAACGCTCCATGCCTTCCTTTGAAATTATTTCCAACCAGGGTGTGGAAGAAATGGACGTCAATATTAAAGATGTCCTCTCCGGAATGTTTGGCCAGCAGAAAAAGAAACGCAAAATGTCTGTGGCCGATGCGTTCGAATACCTGATCCAGGAAGAAGAAAACAAGCTTCTCGATATGGATCAGGTGACTCGCACTGCAGTTGAGCGCGCCGAACAGATGGGCATCATTTTCATCGACGAGATCGATAAAGTGGCCGGACGCGAATCTGGACATGGGCCGGATGTTTCGCGCGAAGGCGTCCAGCGCGACATCCTGCCGATCATCGAAGGCACCACCGTCAATACTCGTTACGGAATGATTCGCACCGACCATATTCTCTTCATCGCCGCCGGCGCATTTCACGTCAGCAAGCCCTCGGATCTGATCCCGGAGCTGCAGGGCCGTTTGCCGATTCGCGTGGAACTTCAGTCTTTGAAGGAAGAAGATTTCATTCGCATTCTTACCGAACCTAAAAACGCATTGCTCAAGCAATCGGTGGCCCTGCTCGAAACCGAAGGCGTAAAATTGGTCTTCACCGACGATGCCGTAGCTGCCATCGCGCGTTTTGCCACCAGCGTCAACGAAGCAACGGAAAATATCGGAGCCCGCCGTCTGCACACCATTTTGGAAAAAGTTCTCGATGAGCTTTCGTTCGAAGCCCCGGATCTAAAGAAAAAGAATGTTAAGATCGATGCTGCCTACGTCACCAAACAACTCGCCGACATCGTCAAGAATCAGGATCTGAGCCGCTACATCCTGTAATCTCCATCACTCCGAAACGGAGAGCCCAATCGAGTGAGCATCCCGCCTGCGAGACTCCGACGGCAAGTTCACAAGGGTTTCGCTGCAAGCATCATGCCGGGCAATATATTGCGAAGCATGTTGGGCGGCATCTGGATTGGTTTTTTTCTGGTCATTGATGGCTGCGGCGCTCCTGGGGAACCAGTTCCACCCGCGCCCCCGGTCGCTGTCGCCATTAGCGACCTAACCGCGCATCAGGCCGGCGATGGGGTGCAACTCACATTTACAATGCCCGGCAGATCGATCACCGGCGATCGTTTGCTCTCTACTCCCGCGGTCGAAGTCCTTCGCGGTGCAGCAAAACCCGATGGCTCGCCGGATTTAAAATCGTTGCGCGTAGTCGACACAATTCCCGGCGCCCTGGCCGAAAAATATTTTGTTGGCGATAAACTCCAATTCACTGATCCCCTTACTCCCGAAGAAACGAAAGCCCAATGGGGTAAACTGGTGATCTACGCGGTGCGAACGCGTCTGTCACAAAAACGCACCTCCGCGAATTCCAATATTATTTCCTTGCGTATCTTCCCAGTACCCGGGCGCGTCGCGTCGGTCGAAGCTCGGGTCAGCGAGCCAGCCATCGAGCTGAGCTGGGCTGCAGTGAATCATACTTCCGCCGGTGATCCGCTCACCTTGGCCGCCCACTATAATATTTATCGTGCGGAGCTTGGCTCTGACTTGGTGGATCTCGCTAACCATGACGTTTCGCAATTGAATTTAAACGGCAAACTTCAGCTGCTAGCTTCACAACCCAAAGAAAGCTACAGCGATAAATCGTTCGAATTCGGCAAGACCTACGCTTACGTAGTCCGCAGCGTGCTCGACCGGGATGGCGTGGGTCTTGAATCCGCTGACTCTTCGCCCGCCATCGTCACGCCTCGCGATGTTTTTCCGCCTGCCGTCCCGCAAGCTATTTCTGCCGCCGTAGTGCCCGGCGAAACCGATAATGCTCCAGTTGTCGATCTCTCCTGGTCCATCAATGTGGAACCAGATTTTGCCGGCTATCGCGTCTATCGAAGCGAGCAGCCGGACACAAAAGGTCAGCTTCTGACACAGGAGTTGTTGCCCACGCCCGCTTATCGTGATACCTCTGTACAGGCCGCACACCGCTATTGGTATGTCGTGACAGCGGTGGACCGAGCAGGCAATGAAAGCGCGCCAAGTCCCCCGGCCCTCGTAGAAATAGCGCAACCATTGCAATAATCCCGGGTTATATCGTAGTCGGAGCTGTTATCGATGTTGGCTCGCCCGCAAACTCACGCGCCTCAACAGTTCCAGGTGTCAAGGAGCTCCGCAGTACGCATCGGCCTGCTCGCAGGTGGGGCATTGTCGCTGGCTTTTTCTGGTTGGATCTATCTTGCCAATCGCGTTTCGGTGTTCGACCGCATTTCCGTTGAGCGCAATCTCGCGGCTGCGGCTATCATGGGAGTGCTCGCGTTTATCCCGGTATTAAGTTTCTTCCGCGAACCGGCAAGCCTACTGATCTCCAGTCTGATTTCCTGGAGCATTCTGACGGTCACCTACTGGACGCTCAGTATGTTTTTCTCAGCTTTACGCGAGTGGTACAGCCCGTTCGAAGTTTTCATGCTCGGTGCGGTTTTGTATTTGATCGCCGCGACGGTTTCCTGGATTGGAAGGTGCATCTGGAAAGCTCGCTCAGCGCACTTCGAACACCCTCACCATCGGGCCGGCTAATCGCTCCACTAAGCATTAGTCCTTCACACTCTTGGACGGTCTAATTCCCCAAGCCTCGGCTTGAAATTATCGCGAGGCGTCTGTTGCGTAATTCAGCGCATGCTCCCCAGGCGCAACTTCACGAGCCTGTTGATTCCGGTAAACTACGCTGCGTGGGGTCTCCCGGGCCGTAACGCTATTTTGTTGCCGTCTCACGATTGCTGCCCGAGGCAATGGTCCCCCTGCGAATATCCGCGAAATTTTGGACCGGAGCCGGGATGTTGAATTTTGTATTCCTTGATCTGAATATTATTCTGGCCATGGCGGCTGCCGCAATGGTCGCCCTAGCGATGATCGGGTACGCGTTTTCTCGTCCTGCGGAAACTTCCGAGGCCATGGAACGTAAGCGCCGGCTGCATCTGAACCACATCGGACGTATCACCGAGGGCCAGATTGTGGAATTCGCCGAGCATCCTCTTGAGCCGTCAGCGAAAAAGAAAACAGTGTTTGGGTTGGGCGCTCGGCCGCTGCCCGACACACAATTGCGCCAGCTGGTTTCTTACAGCTACGCGATTTCCGGCGTGACCTACCATACTGCGCAGGATATTACCGGTCTCGAGGGCCAGATCCGTTTTGAACGGCTGGTGGCCGGGCAACCCGCGAGCGTTAAGTACGATCCCTCAAATCCCAGCGATTCCATCCTAGTGGCGGACGACTGGTCCGGTCTGCGCTAACGAGAGACAGACCACCATGTTGCTAATCTTGTCGCCCGACGCTTATCGCGAGAGCCTCAGACCAGCCAGTTGAGTTATTCTTGTTTGCGTGACTCCGGACGGCAACCCCGTGCCATGAAAATGATTTTCGCTGCAATTTTCACCACGATCCTGATTGTGGCCATGAGTCTCGGTGCGATGTTCATCTTGGTGCAAACCACCATTTACGTCACCGCCATTCAATCCAGCGCGCAACGTGCAGCGGCTATTGGAGCCGAACTGCTTTTGGGCGTTGTACTCCTGCTAGGTACTGTCTGGCTGGCCACGCATCTCGCTGTTCGCATTTTTGGCAAAAAAGATGACGCACTCGCGGGGGAACCGCTTGTCTGATAAGAAAAAGAGCCTTTCCGCTTCCACCTCGAATCATCACGATCGCATGGAAGAGTTGCGTAAGTTATCCGTGGAGGCCGAAGCCGGCGGTGGTGTTGAGCGCCGCGAGAAGGAACACGGAGCCGGCAAGCTTACTGCTCGCGAACGCATCCACCTGCTGCTTGATGAAAATAGTTTTGAGGAACTGGACAAGTTTGTCCGCCACAATTGCGTTGATTTCGGGATGGAAACTCAGCGCCCGCCGGGGGATGGCTTTGTTACTGGATTTGGCCGCATCGATGGCCGCCTGGTTTACGTTTTCGCGCAGGATTTCACCGTTTTCGGCGGTTCCCTCTCTGAGGCCAATGCGCGAAAGATTTGTAAAATAATGGATTTAGCGATGCGCGCAGGCGCTCCCCTTATCGGACTCAATGATTCCGGCGGCGCGCGCATTCAGGAAGGTGTAGCGTCGTTGGCCGGCTATGCCGATATTTTCCTGCGCAACACTTTAGCCAGCGGAGTTATCCCGCAGATCAGCGCCATTATGGGCCCTTGCGCCGGGGGAGCTGTCTACTCTCCGGCGATCACCGACTTTATTTTCATGACCCGCGAAACTTCTTACATGTTTGTCACCGGTCCCGACGTAATCAAGACGGTCACGCACGAAGAAGTGACCAAGCAGGAGCTTGGTGGCGCGATGACTCATAATGAAAAAAGTGGCGTGGCCCACTTCATCGCCCGCGATGACGCCGATTGCCTGGCGATGATCCGGGAGTTGATGAGTTTCTTGCCCTCGAATAATCTCGAGGACGCCCCGCGCCGCCCCACTTTCGATAGTCCCACGCGCCGCGACGAATCTCTGAACACTTTGGTGCCGGAAGATGCTCAGCAGCCTTACGACATCAAAGACGCGATTCACGCGATCGTGGACGACGGTTATTTTTTTGAAGCGCACGAACATTTCGCCAAAAATCTCGTCGTAGGCTTCGCCAGGCTGGATGGCCGGCCCGCGGGCTTCATCGCCAATCAACCTTCGTTTCTCGCCGGCGTGCTCGATATCAGCGCTTCCGTAAAGGGTGCCCGGTTCGTGCGCTTCTGTGATGCCTTCAACATACCCCTGATTACTTTTGAAGACGTGCCCGGTTTTCTTCCCGGCACGCAGCAGGAATTTGGCGGCATCATTCGTCACGGCGCCAAGCTTTTATTCGCATTTGCCGAAGCTACCGTTCCAAAAATCACCGTGATTACCCGCAAAGCTTATGGCGGAGCGTATTGCGTGATGGCCAGCAAACACTTGCGAACTGACGCGAACTTCGCGTGGCCTACCGCTGAAATCGCGGTCATGGGTCCTGAAAGCGCCGTAAACATCGTCTATAAACGCGAATTGGATAAGGCTTCGAACTCAAACCGAGAGATATTGCGGCAGGAGAAAATCGAGGAATTCAGGGAACGCTTTGCCAACCCGTTCGTTGCGGCTGAGCGTGGCTACATCGATGCGGTCATCGAGCCCGCCGACACTAGAACGCGCATCATCACCGCCTTGCGAGCACTGGAAAATAAGCGTGATATCAATCCCCGCAAAAAGCACGGCAACATTCCGCTGTAACTAGGTCCTTGTCATTGCCACCGAGACCCCGATTTGAAGTGCATCGTTATTTAAGAAGATATTCCTCTAAAAACTCCACGGTCGTATAAAACTGAAAATCCTGATTTTGCTTCTTGCGGAAGCCGTGTCCTTCGTCTTTTGCCATCAAGTACCACACCGGCGTCCCCTGCTTCTTCAACGCCCCAACGATTTGTTCCGATTCTGTCACCGGCACGCGCGGATCGTTTTTACCGGCAACGACCAACATAGGCTTCTTGATTTTCTCGATGTTATTCATCGGAGCAATTTGTTCGAGGAAGTCGTGCATTTTGGGGTCGCGCTCGTCGCCGTATTCCACGCGGCGTAAATCCCTGCGATAGCCTTCGGTGTGCTCCAAAAACGTAACCAGGTTGGACATTCCTACGATGTCTACCGAACACCGTATGCGGTCGCTATAAAAAGTGGAAACAGCCAGCGTCATATGGCCGCCGTAGCTGCCACCCGTCAACGCAATTCTATTGGCGTCGAGATCCGGTCTGGTCCCGACCCATTCGAACAGCGTGTCGATATCCTTGTAAGGGTCCTCACGTTTGAATCCGTTATCCATCAACGAAAAAGTCTTGCCGTAGCCCGTCGACCCTCTCACGTTCGGATAAATCAACGCAATACCAAGCTCGTTCAAATAATAATTTGCGCGTCCCAAAAAAACCGGCTGCGACTGCCCTTCCGGTCCGCCATGAATCACCACCAGCACAGGCCTCTTGCCGGTAAACTTCGCCGACGGTTTGTACAAAAACCCGGAAATCATTTTTCCATCGAAGCTTTTCCAGTGCACCAGCTCAGCCGCTGGGAACGCATCGGTCTTGACCGCCGTTTCGCTAACCGTCCAACGCTCCAGCTTGCCGGTCGCGACGTCCACCGAATAGCAATCCCCCGCCCCCTGGGCGTTGCTCAGCGAAAATGCTAAATCATGCCCATCGCGATGCCAACGTACCCCCTGCATCACTCCTGCAGGCAATTCTGGCAATTTCATCTCTTTCTGGGTCGCTGTATCCATCACGTGCAATACACTGAGGCCTTCTTCATTCGTAACAAAAGCCAACCGCATTCCGTCGTGTGAAAGGTCCAAGGACTCCACATCCCAGGGAATGTCGCTGGTCAAAAATTTCGGGTTCTTTCCGGAGATATCCAGAAAGGCCAGCCGCTGAAATTCCGAGCCCTGGTCGGTGGTCACATAAATTCCTTTACCATCTTTGCTGAATCGCGCCGTGCCGTAAGAGACTTTCTCTTTGAGGGCGCGAGGCGTTATAGCCGTCTTCTCTCCCGTCGTGGTGTTCACCAGCCACAGGTATGTTTCGTTGATGGAAATCTGTTCTTGCAGCAAAATATTTTTATCGTCGGGAGACCAGTCGATCGGTTCCCAACCTCCGCCCTTCAGCTGTGTTAACAAATGATCCGTTTTTGGCTCGGCCGGATTCATCACCCATAAATCGGTATCCTGTCCGGTGCGTCTGGTGGAAACGTAGGCAATCTGGTCCCCGCCGGAAGACCACGAGCCGAGCAGATTCCGCGATTTGCCATCGGTCAGCAGCGTCACATTCCCGGTATTCATATCGTAGCGGTAGAGCTGATACCATTCCCCGCCGCCAATATCTTTTACAAAAACAAAATAGTCGCCGCCGTTGGGATGAAACTGCGCGGCCGCTATCGAATCGGGATAAAACGTCAATTGCTGCCGTTCGCCTCCGGGCATCTTCACCAAATGAACTTGTGGCGTATCTGCAAAACGCGTGCGGATGAGCATCTCGCGTCGTGCAGGATGCCAATCCGAAACCACCGCGAAACGATAAGTTCCATAGCGCCCCGCCGTCTCCGCCAGGGAAGCGGGGATTTTCGGCACGCCATCGACCACCAGATTCTCCGTGGGGGCCATCACCGCTTCCTGCGTGCGTGTCTCCGCAATTCCAACAACTAAAACGGCGGCCAGCATCATCAAAATTCGCTTGCTCACTCCAACCTCCTTGAAACACTCGGCGGTCTAGAAACGATTGGACACCTTACTCCAACGCAGGCCTTTGGCCAAGCGCACTGCGTGTTAAAATTTCGCCGAACCATTCCTTGGGCATGTTCAAAAAAATTCTAATCGCCAATCGCGGAGAGATTGCCGTGCGCATCCTGCGCGCTTGCCGAGAGCTGGGTATCCGTTCCGCCGCCGTATTCAGCGAAGTCGATCGTAAATCTCTACATGTGCGGCTGGCCGATGAAGCTTACTTGATAGGTCCCGCGGCTTCAGCCGAAAGTTATCTGCGCATCGATAAGTTAATGGAGGTCGCCCGCCGTGCGGGCTGTGACGCCTTGCACCCTGGTTACGGCTTTTTGGCGGAAAATCCGGCCCTCCCGCGTGCATGCGCAGACGCCGGAGTCACCTTTATAGGGCCGTGCGCTGAAGCCATGGAAGCCCTGGGCTCCAAAACCGCCGGGCGCCAACTGGCTCGACGCTCCGATGTCCCGAGCGTGCCCGGAACGAACGATCCCATAGAAACTCTTCAACAAGCCCAGGCGCTGATAGAAAACATTGGCTTGCCCATCCTGCTGAAGGCCGTCGCCGGTGGTGGCGGAAAAGGTATGAGGGTTGTAAACCGTCTGGGAGATCTTGCCGCCGCCTTTCGCGATGCCTCTTCTGAAGCCCAGAACAGCTTTGGCGACGGGCGAGTCTATCTTGAGAAATATTTGCTCAAGCCGCGTCACGTGGAGATTCAAATTCTCGCCGATTCGCACGGCCGCGTTGTTTCGCTTGGCGAACGCGAGTGCTCCGTGCAACGCCGCCATCAAAAAGTCATCGAAGAAGCTCCTTCGCCTATCATGACTCCCGACCTGCGCAAAAGAATGGGCGATGCGGCGGTGCGCCTCGCGCGCGCTGGCGGCTATACCAATGCGGGCACGGTGGAGTTCCTCGTCGATGCCAATCTCGATTTTTATTTTTTGGAAGTAAACACGCGCTTGCAGGTCGAGCATCCGGTCACCGAACAGGTCACCGGCCTGGATCTCGTCAAATTGCAAATCGCCATCGCCGCCGGACATCGCCTTCCATTCGCGTGGGAAACCATTACTCCCCGTGGTCACGCCATGGAAGTTCGGCTGTACGCCGAGGATCCGGACAATAACTTCTTTCCATCGCCCGGAAAAATTCTATCTCGCCATGCGCCCAGCGGCCCGGGGATTCGCCTCGACGAAGGCGTCTATGAAGGCTGGACCGTTCCGAACGATTACGATCCATTGCTCAGCAAGCTAATCGCCTGGGGCAATAGCCGCGAAGAAACGATTTCGCGCCTCCGCCGTTCTCTGGAGGAGTACACCGTCACTGGCATCAAAACTAACGCCGCTCTATTTCGCCGTATTCTCGGCGAGCCCGAATTTGTGCGCGGTGAAATTCACACCACCTGGCTCGATGAATTGCTGCTACGCAAACATCATGCGGCTTCGGTCGAGCAAGGAAGCGAAGACGCAGCCGCTATCGGCGCCGCGATTTGGCAGGCCATGCAAAATGCTGCCGGATTGCAGACACCGTCCTCGTCCGCTGGAGAAGATCAGCCTTCGCGATGGAAGTATGAGGGGCGCAAGCAGCAAGTGGATCGCACACCATGAGATTCGAAGTACGACTAGCGTCTGCCACTGGAACCAGAAATCGCACCGTTGACCTCGAACGCAGCGGAGACCTGTGGCGCATCATTCTTGACGGTGAGACTGTCGACGCCGATGTGGCAGAGCTCGCCTCTAACACCCTTTCAATTCTCATTCGCGGTGAATCGCACGAGATTCGCGTGGCGCGCTCTTCCGAGGGAGTTCTCAGAGTTCAAACCGGTCTTCGCGAATTTACAGCCGAGGTCAACGACCAGCGTTCCTGGCGTGGGCGCCGTCTGGCCCACGTGGAAGCGGAAGGACGCCAGCCGATCACAGCTCCTATGGCGGGCAAAGTAGTCCGCTTGCTCGTGAAATGCGGCGAAAAAGTTGAAGTAGGGCAGGGCCTTCTGGTCGTGGAAGCCATGAAAATGCAAAACGAGATTCGTTCCTCAAAATCAGGCACCGTGGAACGGCTCCTGGCCGAAGAGGGTCAAGCCGTAAATGCCGGTGAAACACTAGTGTGGATTAGTTAGACGCCGGTTTTGGCTCTTGGAGCCTCTTGAGCGACGGCTTCGGCAGTGACCCGGTGGCGCCACGCAAACATCCGCGACAACCGCCGCCGCGTGTAGGCTCCGCCAACCAATTTCCCAAACCAGCCCAACGGGAACTCGTACTCAACGCGATCTTCCAGCCGACTCTTGTTTGGCCCATCGGGAATGAATAGATGCGTATGTTCCCAGTGACGAAAGAGCCCGTCGATCAGGACGTCGCGAAACATGCGTCCCGGTTCGCAAACAGTATGCTCGGCCGTCCAGGTTTGGAAGAAAGGGCCGACGCGAAGTCGAATCTTCACTCGCGACCCCGGCTGTTCTATGGAGCCTGTGCGTTCAATGACATGCGCATTTTCCCAAGGAGGAGTGAGCCGCGTTAGCGCGTCTGGCCTGGCGTGCCACGCGTAAACATCATCCGCGGAAGCCGGCATCTGACTGCGATAAACGAACAGTTCGCTCACAAGCAATGATAACCGGATATGGATTCGGCGCGGAGATGACGCAATTAGCGACGTGATAGTTTTGCAGCTCCATGGCTCGAGCGCTCCAGCGCATCCGATTGCAGGAAATTCTTTGCTGCGGAATCGTCTTTCAAGTACGCGTCCCAGAAAGCTAACGAAGCGGAGTTGGTATACCCCAGAATCGCGGCAGCTTGTGAAGATCGAGCGGAGTTTACGGTTTCCGCGGTGATGAAAGACATGTGACCTGCGCCCTGGATGAACACTTCATATTTATCGCCTGGCTGGCTGCGTTCGAAGGGAATTTTGTGCCACGCCGCGTTTGCCAGCGGCACCAGGTTGTCAAGCGAACCGGTTATGCCCATAAAAGGCAGTGCAATGTTGCTGAATGAGTGCGCCGTTAAGCCGAACTGTCCCGGGCCATGCGGCGAGAGACAAAGAATTGCCTTCGCACGAGGATCCGAAAAATTTTGCGCAGGTCGGTCCGGAAGATCGACCAATGCTCCGCCAATAGCCTCAGCGGTGTATGAACCCATGGAGTGGCCGGCTACGCCGATGCGGCTGGCATCGATTTTCCCATTCAGGCCTGCGACACGTTTCTGCAAACCAGCGAGCGAATCCAGAAGGAAGGAAATATCCCGCGGCCGGCTTTCCCAGAGAGCGGGATTTTTCAGCGCTTCGCGGACGGCTTGCGGGAACTGTGTGTTCTCATCCCCGCGATTGCGCCGTTGCACGACTGAATCGTCGTGGGTGGGTTGAAGCGTAATGTAGCCGTAAGTTGCCCAATGGCGTGTCAGAGATTCGCAGCAAGTGTCGGATCCACCAGCGCCGTGGGAAAAAATGACGACGGGATATTTGCCCGCAATCACCGGGTAGAAGATCCGAACGCGCACATCCTTGTTACGCTTCTCGTCATGGAGCACTAGACCTGCAACTTCGGTTACCGCCAGAGGTCCGGTTTCAAGCTTGTAGCCGTCGGGTGCATCGTCGGACAACGATGGCAGAGCCGGCGGCGACTGTTTAACGGAAGCAAGCGGTGCCGTAGCGACAGCCGATTGGCCAGCAGAATTCGGCAGGGAAAATCCGGTGCCGCCGGACTGCCAAGTGATCACCAGCGCAGCGACGATACTCAACACCGAAATAATTAAAATATTGACGATCAGCGTTTTGCGTCGGCGGCCCCGCAGAAGATCGCTTTGACTTGAATCGGGATTTTTTTTCAGCGCTTTGAATATTGACATGTTTGCCCTTAAAGCACCCGTTCACTCCGCAAAACCGATACACCGATCAACGTTGCATCGGGCTTCCGGCGCGAAGCGTGTCTCAGTAGCTCGAACTGACAAACGATGGACCGGAGCCTCGATCGAGTGCCAATGAACGCACCCAAGAACTCAATTTTTCGCTGGGGGGACAGGCGGACGGGATTCCTGCAGCTATGGCGAGTATATCAGGGGTGCGCGCCAAGAACGTGCCATTGACTGGCTAGTCGAACCAAGAGCTTAGCGCCGCCTGTTTTGGCTTGCGGCTATTTTTGAACGTAACCTCTTTGCCAAAACTGCCTACGTAACCAGATGACCAAATGTGTTATCTGAGCTTGCGTCTTACCATGGCACCTCGCCTAGAATAGTGATACCCAGCAAAATCGATTCGCGGAGTTCAAAATGTCCGAAGCCTGGAAGACTTGGGAAGGTCAGGCGGTGGATGGCTTCACGCTGCGCCAGTATTTGGGCGGCTCTGACCACAGCGCGGTGTATCTAACCCAACTGAATAGTTCCGGCGAGCAAAAGGCCGCGATCAAATTTATTCCTGCGGACGCGTCGGCGTACGCGCAACTCGGGAAATGGCGTGTCGCTGGCGAACTAACCCATCCTCATTTATTGCAGCTTATTCGCGTGGGCCGCTTCGAGTTTGCGGACGCGAATTTTCTCTACGTGGTGATGGAATACGCGGAGGAAAATTTGTCGGAGATTCTGCCGCAACGCGCGCTGGAACCGGACGAAGCGCGGCAGGTCCTGGAATCAGCTGTGGATGCGCTGACTTATCTGCACGCGCAAGGATTGGCGCATACGCGGGTTAAGCCAGGAAATATTCTGGCGGGCGGCGATCAACTGAAATTATCAAGCGATACATTGAGCGAAATCGGCAGCGCGCCGGTGGCCACGCCGCAAACCAGTATTTACGCGGCGCCGGAGTCTGCGACAGCGCCAGTCTCCGTGCCCGCCGACGTGTGGTCGCTGGGAGTGACGCTAGTTGAAGCGTTAACACAACACACGCCGGTACTACGGGGCCAAATGGATGTTGAACTGCCGGCACCAGAGACCATGCCGGCGCCCTATCTGGACATCGCGCGGCGCTGCTTGCAGGTGGATCCTTCACGACGGGCGAGTTTAAAGGAAATCTCGACGCTGCTGAATCCAACTTCGACAGCTCCCTATCGCGACGCGGTTCAACACGCTGACCTTCACGCGCCCGCAACACCGTCTCCCGAAGCTCTCGTTGCGGCCGTAGAGCATCGCGAATCACCCAAAGCGGCACCGGTTGCAGAGACTGTTCCCAGTGGCGAAACTTCCAAGAAAAGCTTGGCGTCGCAGCAAGTTTCGTTACTCCCCCACACACTACTTCCCGCCTCGCCCGTTCGCGATACCACGACCAAGGCGCCACGCAAATCTCGCATAGCTGTCCCGCTGGTTGCGATGGTTTTATTGCTGGCCGCGATACTACTGGCGCCCCGGGTGCTCAATCGTTTTTCTCAATTGCAACCGCAAGCCGCAACGGTACAGCCGTCGATCGCTCCAGCGCCGTCTACGTTAACGCCACCCGCCAGTGCGACACCACCGGTCGCACCACTCCCTACCACGCAAAGCAGAGCTGAAAAGCGCGCGGCAGAGAAAGAAGCTGCACGGGAAAAGAGTTCCGCGGCAGCACATGAAACAGCTTCCTCAAGTGACGCGGTAAACCCGGTTTCAAGCCGCTCGGTTGACGAAGTCGAAGCACGATCAACAAATAAATCTGCCAAGGTGGCGCAAACCAATCCCGCTCGTGGGGCAGTGCTCTACCAAGTGGTACCCGATATCTCGCCGCGCGCGCGCGACACCATACAAGGGACCGTTCGCGTGGGCGTAAAAGTTCACGTCGACGACGCCGGCAAAGTGACCAGCGCTGACTTGGACAATTTTTCCAGCAAGTTTTTTGGGGATCAAGCAGTGCAAGTGGCGCGACGGTGGACCTTCACGCCGCCACAAGTAGACGGACGCAACGCGCCGAGCGAATGGTCGCTGCGATTCGAGTTCACACAGAAAGCGACCAAGGTTTTCCCGACGCAAACCAACCCATAAAGCCGCCGGCCAGGGCAATCCACCTTACTAATATATCTGTGAACGATGTACCGATGCGCGATGACGTCGTGCAAGGCAGCTCACTTTTAGATTAAGATACTTGTCCCAGCGCTTGTGATGCTACCGGCCGTTTTGTCGGCCAGTCAGATCGGCGCGCGCGTTTCGCACTCGGGTGAGGAGCTAATTTGCGCACGACGCTGAAGATTGTCCTGCCTTTAATCATCAGCGTTGCCGCCATTTCCTTGCTGTTTGCCGGTTACCAGGTGCGCACCGAACGGCGCATCCTTCGCAATGATCTTTCCCGCCGCGCGGAAATTCTTGGCGAGAGCCTTCAAGAAAGTGTCGAACCCCTGCTGGATCACGGGCGGGAGAAAAATCTGCAACGGCTGGTGGACCGCTTCGGCCAGCGTGAACACTTGAAGGGCGTAGGCGTCTATGACACGGGCGGCAACGCGCTAGCCATCACACCGGCGTTGGCGCCAGTTTTTAAAGCGCGGCCGGCGACCGCTACACATGCGGCAGAAAAAGATTCTGGCTACGGAGAGTTCGTAAAAGTTGAGCGGCAGCCCATGCATATTTACGCCCTGCCTTTGCACAGCAATGGCAAACCAGCGGGCTGTCTGGCGCTTTATCACGACACCACCTACATCGATGTACAGCTTTCGCACACCCTCCGCGATGCTCTACTCACGGCGCTGATTCAAACATTGCTGATTACTGCGCTGGCCATGGTTCTAGTGCGATGGACATTCACCAATCCCTTGACGCGCACCGCCAAGTGGTTGCGGACGTTGCGCACCGGGCAATCCCACGCCCCTCCGACGCTGCCGGAGGGTGAAATATTCGATCAGCTGCACCACGAAGTCACCCATTTGGCGCGCGATTTAAATGCCGCGCGTGCTTCTGCTGAAAAAGAGGCGCGTTTGCGCGACACCAACGCTTCGCAATGGACTTCGGAGCGCCTACGCGTAAGCCTGCGAAACAAATTGAAGGGCCAGCCACTTTTCGTAGTGTCCAACCGCGAACCGTATATGCATGTGCTGAACGAAAATCGCTCTGTGAGCGTAATCGTTCCTGCCAGCGGGTTAGTTACCGCGCTGGAACCGGTGCTGCTCGCCTGCGACGGAACATGGATCGCGCACGGCGCAGGCAGCGGAGATCGCGAGATGGTGGATTCACATGATCGCTTGCGAGTCCCACCGGACCGGCCGAGTTATAGCCTGCGGCGCGTATGGCTCACTGCTGAAGAGGAGAAAGGTTACTACCAGGGTTTCGCCAACGAAGGACTGTGGCCCCTCTGCCATATCGCGCACACTCGCCCGATTTTTCGGCCTGAGGATTGGCTATGTTACCAGCAGGCCAACCGGCACTTTGCCAACGCGGTGCTCGATGAAATGGAAGGAACGGAATCGCCTATCCTGCTGGCGCAGGATTATCACTTTGCACTGTTGTCGCGAATGGTGAAGGACGCGCGTCCCGATGCGCGCGTCGCAATTTTCTGGCATATTCCGTGGCCGAATCCCGAGGTGTTTGGAATTTGTCCCTGGCAGCGCGAACTGATCGATGGCTTGCTGGGCGCGGACCTGATCGGTTTCCACACCCAATCGCATTGTAATAATTTTCTTTCGACCGTTGATCGCGCGGTGGAAGCACTAACTGAATGGGATCGCTTTGCGGTGAACCGCCAGGGTCACGTTACGCGCGTGCGGCCGTATCCGATCAGCGTGGCTTTCCCCGAGCACACCCGTACTATCAACGAATCGCGCAACGCCGGCGAAGAACGCGCGGCATTGTGCGCGGAGCTAGGCATCGAGGCAAGCTTGCTTGGCGTCGGCGTAGACCGCGTGGATTACACCAAAGGAATTATCGAGCGCTTTCGCGGCATCGAGCGTTTTCTGGAACTGAATCCCGCGTATCAGCGGCGTTTTACATTTGTGCAGATTGGCGCACCCAGCCGCACCGATATTGAGCGCTATCGACAATTTCTCGATGAAGTAAGTGCGGAAGCGGACCGTATTAACGCCAGATTCCAAACAGGCCAAACCGGACGATGGAAGCCGATTGTCTTTCTGCGAAAACATCACTCCCACGAAGAAATCGACAGATACTACCGCGCGGCCTCGGTGTGCCTGGTAACCTCTCTGCACGACGGAATGAATCTCGTCGCCAAGGAGTTTATAGCTGCGCGCGATGACGAACGTGGCGTTCTCATTCTCAGTACTTTTGCGGGTGCCGCGCTGGAGCTTAGCGATGCCCTGTTGATTAATCCTTATGATGTTCAGCAACTTGCAGAGGCCATTCACCGTGCTGTGGACATGCCCGAGGAACAACAAGCGTCTCGCATGCATCATATGCGCTTGCACGTGCGCGAACACAATATTTACCGCTGGGCAGCAAATTTGCTTTCAGACTTGACGGAAATTCGCATTGACACGCCGGAGCGCGCCGAAGTTCCTTAGGCTGCAGCTCGGACCACGGTCGCGGGCTGTTTGACCACCCGGACGCGCGACCACCCATGTCCAACCATGAATGTTAGCATCCCACCGAACGGTCAATTGGCTACAGCATGGCCTGTATGAGCCTGAATAAAAACCTGTAAAACTCACATTTATTTGGCTTTAGTTCGGCACATCTTGCGGTCTTTCAGCAACCCTGCCTACCACGATTTCATCCAAACGACTGAGCAAAAATTAGGAGCGCGACTTTGCTCGGGTGTGGGTGTTAATTCCCTTTAGCCGTTAGGAGAACTGGTATGAAGCGTGTCGCACTTTTACTGTTGTTCATCACCGGCTGGGCTGTGCCAGGCGCATTCGCTCAGGAAAACGAGCATGTGCAGGTAGGCGTTTTCGCCGATTATTTCCGACTGTCCCAGACCGACACGGACCTGCTAGGCGTAGGTGGCCGCGCGTCATTCGTGGCCTACAAACGTCTGAAGTTTGAAGCCGAAATGTCTTACGACTTCAGTAGAGCTTTTACCGAAGGTTTCACTGACAACTCCACCGGAACAGTCATCGTGCAACGCACCAATTTGCGGGTGATCCACGGGTTGTTTGGGCCCCGCATCAATCTGGGCCGACACGCCATTCAGCCATTTGTTACCGCTAAAGGCGGTCTCATCAATTTCCGCCTGGATAATTCTCCAGCGACATTTGGAACGTTCACGAGCTCGGTGTCCGGTCTGCGTGAAAACAACGTGACGGGAACTTTCTATGCCGGTGGCGGTCTTGAGGGGCATCTCGGGCCGATTGGATTGCGCTTGGATATTGGCGACGAAATGTATTTCAATGACAACACACACCATAACTTGAAGGCCACCTTTGGGCCGATTATCCGTTTCTAAGGAACGCAAGCGTTTCATGACAGTGCTTTAGTAAAAAGGTGGAGACAAAATCTCCACTTTTTTTTGGCCGCATGGATTTATCGATTAGTTTCGCATGCTACTATTCTCTAGCCCGGCAGAAGGAGATCTTTTATGAAGTGGACTCCTGGCGGCGAAAGCCCGGACGTCGAGGATCGCCGCGACGATACCGGCGACGGTGGCGGCGGTTTTCAATTTGGTGGGATGCACATCGGCATTGGCGGCGCGATTATCCTGCTGATCCTCAGTTTCGTATTCAAAACAAATTTTTTCGCGCTTCTCAGCGGCGGCGGCTCGGTGGCACCGGCTCCTTCATCGGTTAGCGACCCAAATCGGCCGCGTGGCACATCCCCGCGCGATCAGGCAGAAAAGCCGCTCGTGCAATTTGTCTCTTTCGTTCTGGACGACACGCAGAAAACCTGGTCAGCGATCCTGCCGCAGCAAGAGAACAAACCTTACCGGCACGCTAAGCTGGTGCTGTTTCGCGATGCCATCCAGTCTGGTTGCGGCGGCGCCGAGGCGGCTAGCGGGCCGTTTTATTGCCCCCAGGATGAAAAGGTTTATATCGACCTGGATTTTTACGACGAGTTGAATCGCCGTTTTGGAGCCCCCGGTCAGTTCGCACAAGCGTACGTCCTCGCGCACGAGATCGGACATCACGTACAGAAAATTTTGGGCATTGAGGCTCAGGAACAACGGATGTTACAGCAGAATCCTCGAGCCAAAAATCAATTGTCAGTGAAACTGGAATTGCAGGCGGACTGCTTCGCGGGCATCTGGGCGCAAACCACACAGCAGCGGGGTTTATTGGAACCGGGTGACATTGATTCCGCGCTGGGCGCAGCTGCGGCGGTTGGTGATGATCGCTTGCAGAAACAAGCTACCGGACATGTGAGTCCGGACTCATTTACTCATGGCACGTCCGAGCAGCGAGTGTCGTGGTTCCGCCGAGGCTTCGACAGCGGCCAAATCTCCGCGTGCAACACATTCGCACAATAGAAGCTCTTTTGCCACCGACATCACGGTGGCGGAATTTTTATAGCTCGCCGAGGCCAAATTGCTCCTGATGCTGACGCAGCAGGAATTGGTCAGTCATGCCGGCAATGTAATCGCAAACCACAATTGCTCGAGGTGACTCCGTAGCCGCGTCTTCGTAGGGGGCAGGCATCGATCCTGGCGAAGAATAGTAATGCTTAAATAGCTGCTCCAGACAGCGCACCGAGCGGTCGCGGTCTTCCGTAATGGCGGGATGACTATATACATGAGCAAAAAGAAAGCGTTTCAGTTCGCGACTGAGTTGTAAACCTACTTTACTAAATTCCGCGAGGCGTTGGGGTGCGCGGCGAATATCTTCGGTAACGGCTACACCCGCATCGCGAACACGCGCTTGCGTCGATTCAATTAAATCGGTGACCAGAAGATTGAGGACCTGTTTCAAGGTCGCATTGAATTTCAACTTGTCACGCGCAGACGGGTGCTCTTTTTCGACAGCGGCATAAGCAGAGCCAAAAAACGAAACGTCCTGGCACAGAGCCTTTAAATTGAGTAGACCAGCCTCGAGAGCGTCATCCAGGTCGGCAGTGTCGTAAGCGATTTCGTCCACGCAATCTATAAGTTGGGCCTCGAGCGGGGGACGCAAATCGAGAAGATATTCGCTAAGTTCCGGAAAATCCGCGGGGCGATAATCGCGCGAATGCTTTACGATACCTTCACGAACTTCAAAGGTTAAGTTCAGGCCAGGAAAATCCAGGTAGCGTTGTTCGAAATGTTCGACGATGCGGAGGGCGTGGAGATTGTGATTGAAGCCTCCACCATGAGCGCGCATCAATTCATCGAGTTGGTGTTCGCCGGCATGGCCGAATGGCGGATGGCCAATGTCATGAACAAGCGCGAGTGCCTCCACAAGTGCGGCGTTCAATCCCAGTGCATCCGCGACGGTACGGGCGATTTGCGCAACTTCGATGGTGTGCGTCAAGCGATTGCGAAAATGATCGGAGAAGCGCATGGTAAAAACCTGGGTCTTCGCTTCCAGGCGGCGAAATGCGCGCGCGTGAACAATCCGATCGCGGTCGCGAACATAGTCATTGCGGTAAGAATGCGCCGGCTCAGCATAACGACGGCCCCGCGAATTCTGCACGCTCATGGCCCATGGCGCACTGCACGGGAGGTTGTGTTGAGTTTCGATGGAAGGTCCCGCCGGGCGAGAAGTAGAAGGTGATTTGCTCATCTTACGATTTTAGAAGGGTCGCCTGAAAATTTCTCGCGATGACCAAACAAACCCGGAAATTAGACTTCAGGACTTTGGCGCCAGAGTGCCGAGCCCACGGTCGGCTTCTTCGGAAATCGTCGAATCGGGAAATTCCTGCTTGATTTGTTGATATACGGTGACGGCCTCCTGAGGCTTGGTTTGCCGCAAAACGCCGGCAAGCTCCAGCAATACCAGCGGCCGGGGGACGAAGACCAGCTTCTTGTCCGCGAGGGCGCGGTAGATTTTTATGGCTTCATCCGGTTTGCCGGTGCGGGCATCAATTATCCCGATCTGGTATTGGGCCATGCCGGAGAGTTCTCGATCGCCGGTCTCGCTGACTTTCTTGAGCTCCTCTAGAGCCTGGTTGTGTTGCTCCAGATCTTCAAGGCACAACGCATCGTAGTAGCGCGCCAGCTTGCCCGGATTGGTGCCCGAGTATTTGTTGGCTACTTCGGTGAAGCGCCGGGAAGCCTCCCGTGCGCGAGTCGCTTCGTCGGGGAAAGTGGGCTCGTTAGGGTCGACCGGCTCGCCAGGCGCTGGTGGACCGACACGCGCGCCATAAACTTTTTGCGCCGCATCGAAAGCCGCGTTGGCTTCCGCGGTTTTCCGGTCGTGGTAAATTCGCCAGCCGCCGTAGACGCAAGCGACGACCAGCACTACCAGTAAAACCGCCAGTGTTAGCTGGCTATGGGAATATACGGCCTCCGCCCCATGCTCCAGCGTCTCTTTGATTTTGTCATGCTTCAATTCTTTGCGTGAAATATGATCAGGCACGAACGTTTCCTCACTTGTTTGGGAATAGTAATCGTAGCACAGTAGGGGCTGCCTGCTCATGAACCGCATCTCTGCTTGCCTGATTACTTATAATGAAGAGCATAATTTGCCTCGCGCACTGGCGTCGCTGGCGGGGGTCGTCGACGAAATTGTGATCGTGGATTCCGGCAGCATTGATCGCACGGAGGAACTGGCTCGCGAACACGGTGCCACTCTATACTTCCGCGAGTGGTCGAGTTATGGCGAACAAAAAAACTTTGCCGCGGAGTGCGCGCAAAACGAGTGGATCTTTTCCATGGATGCCGACGAAGAATTAAGTAGCGCGCTGCAAACCTCTTTGCTGGCCTGGAAAAAAGCCGAGCCGAAATTTCCGGTTTATGAGGTGGCCAGAAAAACGTGGTATCTGGGAGCTTGGATCAACCATTCCGGTTGGTACCCGGACTTCCAACGGCGGCTTTACAATCGCGATGAAGCGCGATTTTCGGGAATCATTCACGAATCGGTGCGTTTTGTGGGACCTCCGGGAAGGCTCAATGGTGATTTGCTGCATTACACGGTGCGCACTTTCGAGGAGCACGAAGCGAAGGTAGAGAAGTACGCGGAACTCGCAGCCGAGCAAATGCACTGGGAGGGCAAGAGGCAGTGGCGATCCGCTATGCTGCTGGCCACTCCGTGGCGTTGGTTTTATACCTTTATCCTTCGCGGTGGTTTTCTGGATGGATATCGCGGCGCGCTTATCGCAAAAATGGCGGCGCGTTCGGTGCGTTTGAAATACGCGAAGCTGGGAAAATTAATCCGAACAAAAAAACTTGAACGCGAGCGCAGGCCCACCTCGTGAACGTTCTGCTGGTGGATCTCGAAACGGAATGGCGCGGCGGTCAAAACCAGGCGCTGCTGTTACTGAAAGCACTGAATGCGCGAGGGGACTGTGCGGAACTGGTGACTGTGAGAGGCTCCGCTCTGGGCAAACGAGCTGCGCGAAAGCGCCTGAAAGTTCATTTCGTTACAGCCCGGACAGCACGGATTTCAGCAGCGCTGAAAATTCGCGCACTTACAAAGCATCGCGCATTCGACGTGGTGCATGCCAATGAAGCTCATGCCGTGACGGCAGCGTGGCTGGCCGGAGCACACCATCGAACGGCGTTCGTAATTTCCAGGCGCGTCGGGTATCCATTGGCGAAAAGCCGCCTGGCCCGCGCGCGCTACAAAGCTGCGGCGCGCATTGTGGCCGTCTCGCATTGGGTTGCCGCGCAGCTGGTAGAGTCAGGTGCGCCGAAAGAAAAGATCTCGGTAGTCTATGAAGGAGTAGAGATTCCCGTAAATCCGCGACCTCAATCGCCACATTTAGCTCGGATGCGGTGGGGCCTTGCGGGCGTCTCCGATGACGCAAAAATAGCTAGAGAGTCGCCACTGTTAGGATCTGTGGGAGTGTTGTCTCCCGACAAAGGGCACGAGTTATTGATTCGAGCTCTCACCGAGTTGCGCAAGGAATATAGCGGCTGCCGGTTGTTGCTTGCGGGAGACGGACCTAGCAGGCCAACTCTGGAAACATTGGCCCAGGAGCTGGGAGTGCGCGACGCCGTGATTTTTGCCGGATTTGTCACCGACATCGAATCAATGTATCCGGCCTTGGATGTGTTTTTGTTCCCGTCGTCGTTCGAGGGCCTGGGGACTTCCCTGTTGGCGGCAATGAGCTATGAAGTTCCCTCCATCGCGTTGCGATGTTGCGCGTTCGGAGAAATTATTGACAACGAAAGAAGTGGACTATTGGCGGAGCCAGGAAACGTCGCGGACATAGTCAAGGCCGTGAAGCGCTTATTGCAAGACAAGGAGTTTGCCCGGTCCATCGGCCGGGCAGGTCGCGAGCGAATTGCAAAAATATTTTCATGCGACCGTATGGTGGAAGAGATGAAGAAAGTGTATCGCGAAGTTTGTGCGCGATGATCTGGGAGAGCCGTCAAGAAAAACCTGTTTTCGCACCTTATCAAATCCGACACAGCAAAAAACGGCCAGTAAGTCACACAGTTGCCGGTCGGCATTTTAAGACCACAATAAGCATAGAATAAAAGCAAAAAGCGCCGGACGATCGGTGCTCGTCGCGACGCTTAAAGCTCAGTAAAAATTTGCGCTAGTTTACTGTTTTTCCCTTTTTCCAGCGGTCCCCTCCTATCCGCCTGCCGAATACGTCAAGCGTTTTTAGAATTAAACAACCCATCGTCCATTGGCTTCCAGGAACTCCACCCCAACTGCAAAGCCGTCGCTTTGCAGCGGTTGGCAGTAGGCCACTCGAGCCATGGAACGAAACTCTCCGGTGCGCGAAGCGAACGTTAACTTTTCGCCCTGTTCCCAGCGGCGCATACTGACCACACGCGCGCCGCGCGCACTTACATTTTCTGTAAAAGTCGATTCGGTGCCGGGCAGCCTCCGATGTCCATCCAGGAACACCGGAACTTCCATGAGAATGCGCTGCTCTCCGCGGTGATACGTGAACGATCGTGTGCGCGGGGCCATAATGTTCACAAGCACGCCGCGATGCGCGTGAGATTTTGTACGTTACTGTTGCCGTGATTTTTCATGCGATACAAAGCGCGGTCTGCCGTGCCCAGCAACTTTTCGGGCGTGTCGCCATCTTCCGGGTAGCAAGCCACGCCGGCGCTAGCTGAAAGCGAGGGTGCTTCGTCTTCCGACGAAAGGCGTTCGCGAATGCGGGTGAACACGCGAGTGGCAATATCGCGGCCGGCCTCGGGCAAAATGAGCGCAAACTCGTCCCCACCATAACGCGCCGCAGTATCGATGGCCCGCGAATGATTGCGAAGAATTTTTCCTAGCCGCACGAGGGCGCGGCTCCCGGTCAAATGCCCGAAGCGGTCATTAATTGTTTTGAGACCGTCCATGTCGAGCAGTACGATGCTGAAAGGATGATGAGTACGGCGCGAGCGATCGAGTTCCGCCTCGATGACGCTAATGAGCCGGCGATAGTTGGCTAGCCCGGTGAGCGGATCGGTTACGGCCATGGAACGCACTTGATCAAACAAGCGCGCCTGATCCAGCAAAGCGCCCCCCAACATCACCACGTAGCTGGTGGTCTTGCTCACTTCAGCGAGGAAGAACGGTCCATCGAAAAGCTGGCGGGAGAAAGCAGCCGAAACGTGGCAGATAACATTGAGCGAGGCTACAAGAAACAACGAATAGTCATACAAGGAGGGATCGGTTTGAGACTTCTTGTCGCTCTTGAGGCGATGCCAGAAACACACGGCAGCGAAAAGAAATAAGCAGCCGGGGAACAGATCCCACGGACGAGACAAAGCGCTGCCATGGTGCGCAAGCGGTTCTGAAGGGGCAGCCAAGAATGCTGCACTGGTAACGTAGGCGGCAATGGCCACGACCAGCAGCGCACCGGCTGTCTCGCGGCTAGGCTGCCGTGCCGTGGGCATATAGCGCTCCACAGCTATGGCGGCGAGGAGAAGAATGGCTAAGAGAGTGCGACTGACCATCCAACCCGTGGGAACCCGCGAAAGAACCACGTGGCCGGAAGCGAGAGCCTCATTCAGCCCAAAATAACCCACGGTCTCAATGATTCCTGAAAGAACAAATCCGAAAGCCAGGATAAGAGCGGTGCGGTCGTGGGTGCCCCGGAAGCGTACGAGCGCATTTGCCGCGTAACAAAAGCTGAGTAATGTGCCGCCAACTTCAAGATACAAATAGGTCTGAGGAGAACCGGCAAGACTAGCTTGCCGCAATTCCATCATCAGGGCCGGAAAAATAGCCAAGGCGATAACACTCGCGGTGAATATGATCAGCGAACGCCGATTGTCGGTTGGCTGTTCAGCCCGGAAATACCCGACGATTTTGCCCCAACCGCCCACGATTACCCCCAAATGCCGAAGAAAACCGGACAACTACCTAAGGAATGCAAGTGGGTGCCCGTTCGTAAGGCAAAATCTGCTCTTGTAAACGGCTTAAATACAGTGGCTTAGAGACGAGGTAAGGATTTATGGGAATGTTCTAATTTGGGCGAGACAAGGGAAATCAGAGGCATAATGCGACAATCCACAGATATTTCTAATGTTTCGTTGTGGTTAACCCGTTCGCACGGCCAGTATCAACACGGACTCACCGTCGTCTCAAGGTGAGACCGTCTCACCGTGCGCGCGGCGAGAGACAGCCTAGATTTTCGGCTTGGGCGGGGGCAGATCCCGTGCGGTTACCGTGTCTGCGAACCCGCACGCATTATGGCTGCCGTCGCAAAATGGCTTATTCATGGAGCGTCCACAACGGCAGAGGCCCACGGTGGTGCGGCCGCCCAAGCCGAAGGGCTTGCCTTGAGGGTCGACCAGTTCGAAATCGCCCTCGATACGCAGCGATCCGTTGTTGTTCACAGTGATCTTTGTGCCCGGCATTTACGCTCCCGAAATTTTTCGAAAATCCACGATCAATAGGCAATCAACAGCATGATTAATACTTGGGTACGGAAGGATCCACTTCGTCGGACCAGGCGAGAATGCCACCCTTGAGATTAAGTATCTTACGGAAGCCCGCCTTGCGCAAAAAGTCGACGGCCTCGGCGGAGCGCTTTCCGCTGCGGCAGTGGGCCACGATTTCTCTCGAAGAGTCCAGCTCATGGACGCGGCGTGGCAATTCGCCAAGCGGGATCAAATGGCCGTTGAGATTGCAAATCTGAAATTCGTGAGGCTCGCGCACATCGAGAATAAACAGGTCATCGCCGCGATCAAGACGCGACTTTAAATCTCGCGGGGCAATCTCGGGAACCTGCACGTCCGGGCCAGGCGCCTCTTCTCCACGCACGCCGCAAAATTCGTAGTAGTCGATCAGCTTGGTGATGGTGGGATGATCGCCGCACGCTGGGCAGCTGTGATTCTTGCGGAGCTTCAATTCACGGAACTTCATGGCCAGCGCATCGAAAAGCAGCAAGCGGCCTTTCAGGCTCTCGCCAGTGCCCAGGATGAGCTTGATTGTCTCCATAGCCTGAATGGAACCGACAATTCCTGGCAGCACGCCAAGCACGCCGCCTTCGGCACATGATGGGACCAGGCCGGGAGGAGGTGGCTCAGGATACAAGCAGCGGTAGCACGGACCAGCAGGCATGCCGAAGACGGTCACCTGGCCCTCGAATCTAAAAATGGAGCCATACACGTTAGGCTTTCCGAGCAAGATGCACGCGTCGTTTACAAGATAGCGCGTGGGAAAATTATCGGTGCCATCAACGATAATGTCGAAATTCTTGAAGAGCTCGAGAGCGTTCTCACTGGTTAGCTTCGTTTCGAAAGTCTCGATCTGAATATCGGGATTTAGATTCGAGAGACGAGCTTGTGCCGCTGCAGCCTTCGGTTTGCCGACATCGTCGGAACCAAAAGTTACCTGACGCTGAAGATTAGTGAAATCCACCACGTCGAAATCGACCAGACCGAGGTGGCCGACGCCAGCCGCCGCGAGGTATAAGCCCAGCGGCGCGCCGAGGCCGCCGGTTCCGATCAGAAGCACTTTGGCGTTTTTCAGCTTCAGCTGACCCTCCATGCCTACTTCCGGCATGATCAGATGGCGGCTGTAGCGCAGAATTTCTTCGTTGGTCAAGGTCGTCGCCTTGTCGGCGGTGCTCGGCTGGGAGGTTATGGGCTGAACTTTTGTAGACATTGTAATTTCCTCTTCTATAGTGTTGCATGCTCCTATTGTTTATTTCTTGTTGTCCTAAACCGAGAAATCACCACATGGCCTGTGTGCGTTAGACAAGCCCGCCGGCGATAGAAGGGACAATGCTGATGGTGTCTCCATCTTTGGTTGGCGTATTTTCCTTGGACAGGTAACGAATGTCTTCATCGTTCACGTACACATTCACAAAGCTCCGCAGCTTGCCCTCTTCGGTGAAGAGGTGTTTGCGCAAATCACCAAACTTCACGGTCAATTGTCCGAGGGCTTCGCCAACAGTCTTGGCGGAAACTTCAGTCGAATCGGCCTTACCCGCATAGACGCGCAGCGGCGTGGGAATAATCACTTTTACAGACATCTAAGCTCCTCTTTCGACGATAAAAAACTGAAGCGGTCAAGCGCCTTCAGGAAGCTACCCGCTGTAAGCCAATTTCTTCGCTTTCGAATTCAGTGCGATCGTCAGCGAGCCTCCACGAAGTCATTTCTTCGGGAATCCTGTTCGCCACGCTCACAATAATGTAGCTGTACCACGGCCAGGCATGATCGCGGTCGTATTGACTGGGACGCGCCGGATGATCCGGATGCGAATGATACCACCCGACGACTTCCAGGCCTTGCTGGCGGGCGGCCTTTTCGGCGTCAAGAACGTCCTGGCTAGTCACCGAGAAACGATTATTGGGAGAATCATCGCGGCGATTTACAAGCGGATGTAGTGCATGAATCTCGCGATAAACTCGCCGGTCAGCCACCTCGGTATCTCGACCCAGAAGCGCGCCACAACACTCGTGCGGATACGTCTGCGCTCCATGGGCGCGAATCTTGTCGGCAAGCTCGGGGTTAATTTTTAGCTGCGCTGCATTGGCCATGAAAACTACTCCTCATCCCAGAATCGTTCGCTCAGATATTTCGCTGCGGAATCGGCGAATACCGTGACGATTAATGCGTGTTGATCTGCGGGAACCGACTTGGCCACCTGCAAACAGCCCAGAAGCGCGGCCGCTGCGCTCGGACTGAGCAGCAAGCCTTCTTCCCGCGCCGCAACTTTTACCATGCGGTAGGCGGCTTCCGTGCCAACCTCGATATTCTCATCAGCCAGCGTTTCGTCGTAGATGGCGGGCACCAGAGCCGTGGCCATGTGCTTCCATCCTTCCAGGCCGTGAAAGGGAGCATCCGGTTGCAAGCTGATACAGCGAACGCCGGGATTTAATTCTTTGAGCCGGCGCGTGACGCCCATAAACGTGCCGCTGGTGCCGAGGCCGGTTACAAAATGCGTTACGCGCCCTGTGGTCTGCTCCCAGATCTCATTGGCAGTGCCATAATAGTGCGATTGCCAGTTGGCAGGGTTGCTGTACTGATCGGGATAAAAATATTTTTCAGGGTCGGCCGCGACCATTTCGTGCACGCGCCGAATCGCGCCGTCGGTGGCCTCGTCGCCTGGGGTCATCTCCAGCTCCGCTCCGTAAGCAGCAAGCATGCGCTTGCGCTCGTGTGAAGCGCTATCCGGAAGGCATAGCGTCACGGGATATCCGAGGGCCGCGCCAATCATGGCGTAGGCAATCCCAGTGTTTCCGCTGGTGGCATCAATGATTGTTCTTCCAGGGACTAACGCCCCGCTTTTGAGCCCGGCATCGATCATCTCTAAAGCCGGACGATCCTTTACCGAACCTCCGGGATTGAACCATTCAGCTTTCCCGCAAATCTCTACGTGCTCAAATTCACGGCCAATACTCGCTAGCCGCAGCAGAGGAGTATTGCCGATGCGCGCGAGGATGGATTCTCCTGCGCGAGCAGATGAAAACTGCGTTTTGCCGGTACTGAACGCCATTCGTTTGGTTGCGGACATACTCGATTTCAGCCGGTGGTGCGGACAGATATTAGATGCCCGACGCCACTGCCCAGATATAACTGTCTGCGTAGCCTTTAATGATAGTACGGATGGACGGCGAACGGCCAAACGGGTCTGGAGATAGTGGATGGGGAGTCTAAACTCGTGCGAAATCTATTCGCATACTTCAGCGGCGAATCTCAAATACTTACAGTTTGCGTTTTGACCACCGCTTCGTCGGAAGCAATGCGTCCATCGCGTATATAAATGATGCGATGCGCATGCTGCGCGATGTCGTGCTCGTGAGTCACGAGAATAATGGTATTGCCCTGCGCGTGCAGGTTCTGAAACAGATTCATAATTTCGTCGCCGGTTTTGGAGTCAAGATTCCCGGTAGGCTCGTCGGCCAGCACGATGGAGGGCGAATTCACGAGCGCGCGCGCGATGGCCACACGCTGCCGCTGTCCACCGGAAAGTTCGTTAGGTTTGTGATGCATGCGATCCACCAGGTCCACTCGCTCCAGAGCTTTTTTTGCTTTCTCGATGCGTTCTTCCGAAGGCGTGCCGTTGTAAATCAAGGGAAGCTCGACATTGTGAAGAGCGGTCGCACGCGGCAAGAGATTAAAAGTTTGAAACACAAAGCCGATTTCTTTATTTCGAATATAGGCAAGCTCATCGTCATCGAGATCGCTCACCAGCCGGCCCGCCAGCCAATATTTGCCGGAACTTGGTGAGTCCAGACAGCCAATTAAATTCATCAGTGTGGACTTGCCGGATCCTGACGGCCCCATGATCGCTACGTATTCGCCTTTGCGTATTTCCAAATCCACACCGCGCAAAGCATGCACCTGCTCAGAACCCATTTCGTAGACCTTGGCGAGTTCTTGCGTCTTGATAACCACGCCAGACGACACCAGGTCTTCGCGGTACGAGTGCACCGAAGCGGCTTCAACAGCCATTTGCATCTCCTCGCATTGCGCTAGCTTAACTCTGTCCTTCTTCTTCAGGCTTCTTGGGGGCTGTGTTATCTACCTTAACGCTTGACGCTGGTTTCAGGGTGCGCAGCGCTTTATAACTGCCAACCACGATCTCGTCGCCTGGCTGCAATCCCTTGGTAATTTCGATGTCCGTCACCCCGCTAATGCCAGTCTCGACGGACCGAAAAACCGCTTTCTTACCGTTGACCACGAACACGCCCTGCACTTCTTCCTTCTTGGGATCACCCGGCGCAGGCGGGGGCGGTGCGGCCAGGGTAACGCCGGAGTTTCCTTTCTTGCTCGCGTCCTTAGCCGCCTGTTCCAGGTCCTTGCGTGTCCGCACCGCCAGCGCCTGAATTGGAATCGCAACTACGTTTTTCTTCTCCGCAGTCTTTATTTTTGCAGTGGTGGAAAGTCCTGGGCGTAAATTATCGGGGGGCGCCGCCAGCGTGACTACCACCTTGAAATCCTTGGCTTCCTGGGTGCTCGTGGTGCTCTGGGTGGTGGCCAGCCCGGAACTGCGCAGCGTGGCCTGAGAACCAATTTCGGTTACCTTACCTTTGAATACTTTGCCCGGGACGGCGTCGATGGTCACATCGGCATCCTGCCCGGTTTTGACGTTCACAATGTCCGTTTCGTCGACTTTCACTTCCGCGGTGACCACGGACATATCTGACAAGGTCATCAGAAAACTTCCGTTCGAATTCTGAATTCCTGGCACCACGTACTCGCCAAGCCGCACAGGGAGATAGCTCACAATTCCGTTAATCGGCGAGATGTAAGTGGTTTTGCTCAAAATGTCCTTGGTGTGGACAAGCACCGCTTTATTTTGGTTCACCATGGATTGCGTCTGATTCAATTGCGCTTTCAGCGACTGCACCCGGGCCTTGGAAGAGTCAACTGCGGCGAACGCCGCGTCATAGGTGGACTTGCGCTGATCGAAATCCTGCTTGGGAATCAAGCCATCCTTAAACAACCCCTGTCCACGTTCCCAATCGAGCTTGGCTTTTTCGAGATTGGCCTGTTGTTGGATGAGGTCAGCCTGGGCCGAGCGGAAACTGGCTTCCGCCGCTTGCACGCCCATTTCGGAAGAGTTGATAGCCGCGGATTGAGCTTGTACGTCGGCAGTGGCCTGCACGGCTTCCTGTAGCAATAGCCGGTCGCCTTTTTTGATCTTGTCGCCCTCTTTGACCAGGATTTGCGTAATTCTGCCGAAGCCTTGCGCCGTCACGTTGGTATAGGTTGTGGGTTTGATCTCGCCGGAGGCCGTAACCTGGGAAATCAGCGTATCTTGGGATGCAACTTTGGCGGTCTGTACGGTGACCACGCCTTTATTGGCCTGGTTGATGCTGAACAATACAATGCCACCAAGCACGACCACACCACCGACACCAATCGACACCTTTTGCCAGGTCTTCATCGCTCAATCCTTACGAGGGTCCGCACTGGCGGACATATCACGCCGACAGGTATAAAGACTTTATAAAACTAGGATATATACATTACATACGCCGTAGCTGACCAAAATGTTTCAGAGCTGCCGGCAGGTTACAGGGAAGTGTGACAAATCAGCCGAACGTTCTATGACACCCCACCGTACCGATTACTCATGAACCATTTTAGTTTCAAAGCAACGAAAAGGGAAGGATACGCTTAGAAGCCTTTTCCTTGCGTACCGCAAGTTCCCACGACCGTCCCCCCGGTTGGACGAAGAAAACCCCATTTCTTCTTTGCTATGATTTGCATAAGCCACAGCAGAAGAATCCAGAACGCCAATTGATGCTATAATCCCCACTCGCCGAGTGATTTCCGGCTCACACCGCGGAGAGGTGGCAGAGCGGCTGAATGCGGCGGTTTGCTAAACCGTTTTAGGGAATAAACACCCTAACGGGGGTTCGAATCCCCCCCTCTCCGCCACAGCTAAAATCATCAGTAAAAATGCGCCAATCCGCCCCTTGCTACTATTTTTATTATGATTACTATAATTTAATAGCTATATCCATGCTAACACGTTGGAAGTTGTAGCATGTTCTTGGCAGTTCCAGGTGTTGTAGGATTATGAGTGGGTGTCATTTCATTTGGCCGTATATGAATATCAGCGCGTTAATAGGAATTGCGAAGCACTCGAATTGTACGGCGGGGCCGCTCCTCCGGCGCCCGGTGGGTTTCTTTCTTGAGGTAATGAGACCGAGAACGCTGGAAAACATTGCCGAATCGGCCGGAGGCATGACGGAGGGGAACAGCGAGAGCTACGTTGATGCGACGTTCAACGACCGCCGTGTGGCTAAAGCGAACAGCGCATTTGAGAGTAAACCGTAGGCTGGGAGATCGAGCCTCCCAGCCTACGCCAGTTTCCCGGTGGAACCAATACCTCTTGCGAGGATCTCTTTGTGGGAGATTCCAGGAGTTCAACGATCTGGATATGCGGGCTACTTTTTCTCGCTCATTTCCCCACCGCTGGTCGTCTTGTAGACCGAAGAGTTAGTCGAGACGTACAAGATGTCGGGTGAGTCTGCGTCTAGTGCAATGCCGAAGACATTCAGATCGTCCAGTCCAGTGTTGATGGCCGCCCAGGAGTCACCGCCATTCAGGCTCTTAAAGACGCCTGCGCCTTCGAAGGCGATATACAAGACATTGTGCCGACGAGGATCAATCTGCACAGAGCCGGTGCGCGCGGTCTGAAAGCCGTCCGGCAGCCCATTGCTTTGGGAGACAAAAGAGGCGCCCCCATCGACACTCTTCAGCACCCCAGCAAAGTTTCCCGAGTAGACGATATTGGACTCGACTGGGTCGACCGTCGCGCTTAAGGACGGCGTTTGATCTACATTTACCCAACTGGCCCCGGCATCCAAGGACCGCCAGATCCCGCTATTACCGGCGAAGAAAACAGTCTGGTGGTGTTGGGGGTCAATGGTAATTCCCCTACCACTGAGAAACAGGAAATCGTTGGGAAGGCTGCCCGGAGCGCGATCGATACGTGTAAACGTCTCGCCAAAATCTACGCTTTTCCAAATGCCATCACCGCTGCGAAATGTAGAAAGATAAATGGAATGATCGACAGGGTCCACGGTGACACCGGCAACGTAGATCTCGCTTGATCCAAAAAGGCGACGTTCCCAATGCCGACCATGGTCACGAGATCGGTAGAGGCCTCCACCGGTAAACGATCCTGCATAGACAAGCTTGGAGTCCTGTGGGTCGAAGGCAATGCTCCGTGGCGCTCGGGAGGTCAGTCCATCCTCGCCGCCATCCTCCCAAGTGCGACCACCATCGTGCGTAACGAACAGGCCGCCGTCATTCGTTGAGAAGAACACGTGTTCGTGGTTGGCGGGATCGATTCCCAGCGCGTGCCCGTTCTGACGGCGGCAGTTTTTCAGTTGCTCCCAGGCCACTCTTCGCCAATTCGAGGCCCGGCGATCGTCTTCATCGGAAGCTTGTGACGATGGTGTGTGCTCGAAAACTCCATCGAAGTTGGTTCCGGCGTAAATGGAGCCGTCCGATGCAGCGCTGAGAACGAGACCTAAACCGTCGGATATTCCAGTGTTGGTCCAGGTTGCGCCGTCGTCTTTGCTCACGGAAACTCCCTGAGTGGCGGTGCCGGCATACAGACGTTCGTCACTTTTCGCCAGCGCCAGGACAACACCCACGGCGGGTGAACCGGTGCGGACGAAGGACGCCCCTGCGTTGGTACTCTTGAAGACGCCATCGCCATTGGAACCGGCATAGATGACGTTGCTATTGGTGGGATCCACGTACAGCGACCAGACCGTCGTGTCCACGTTGAGTGGGTTCCAAGTAATCCCGCCGTCGACAGTTTTGAATGCGCCGGTTCCGGCGGTTCCCGCATAGACAACGCTGGTGTTATTCGGGTCGATTGCCAACGAGAAAACAAGCGGGTTGTCGATGCCGTTCGCGGAAGACACCCAAGTATCGCCACCATCGGTGGTCTTCTGTAAGTCACCGTTAAAGCCGGCGTACAAAATGTTGGGGTCGGTAGGGTCGATAATCAACGACAGCGGTAAAAGGTCGGAGCCGGTGGCGCTCCAAGTGGCTCCCCCGTTTGTGGTCTTGTAGATGCCGGCGCCCGTCCCGGCGTAGACGAGAGTGGGGTCGTTCTGGGCCATGGCCAGCGATGCCACGACTAGAGAGCCGAGGCCTTGATTGGCCGGTGCGAAGGTTTGACCGCCGTCCCGGCTCTTGAGAATTCCCCCACCCAGGCTTGCGATGTAGACGGTGCGCGTCGCCGCGTCTACAGCGATGGAAGCTTCAATCGCGGGAGGTGCAGGGCCTACTGACCTCCACGCTCCCGCGGTGCGGGATTCTCCAGATGCGAGAGACTTTGACTGCGCATGATAATTCGCCGGTAAAATTAAAAATAGTGTAAGAAGAAGTGAAAACCAGATACTGGCCGCCCGCTTATTTGCTGACTTACGTTGCTTTGTTTCGTTCATGGCATTGCTCTCCTTAACTGACCAACAGTTCCGAATCATGAAATCATGCTCAAACTTCACCAACGCATGCTCTTCAGTAGCTGCTCAACTTCCATGCAGCTTGCGTTCGGCGGACTATGGAGGCGGATTGGTCGGGCGGTCAATGCACGGGGAAACATTCTTGGGTAACTGTGTAAGTGATAGAAAACGCTTTGAATGAGGGCAGGGCGAGACGCCTATCTATTGATAACAAACGAGGGCGGTGCTACGCTTCAGCGCGAAACTCAGTATGAAAGACGATTCGAATCCCCCAAACGTGTATAGGTTCGGTCCTTATCAAGCCAACACGGCAGATCTGGAGTTACGGAAAAATGGCATTCGGATCAGGCTGCAGCCAAAACCGTTCCAGGTACTGAAGGTCCTCCTAGAACGGGCGGGCCGCTCGGTTAGCCGCGAAGAGCTTAAGACGCTGCTGTGGGCTCCTGACATATTTGTGGATTTCGACCACGGACTGAATACGGCCGTGAATAAGATTCGCGAGGCCCTGAGTGATTCCGCGGAAGAACCCAGATACATTGAAACGCTAGCAAATGGTTATAAATTCATTGGGGATATCAGCGAACAGCCAGAACAGCCGTTTGTCGCAACTGCGCCGATCGCTGCACCACGTTTCGCGACATCGCCTCTCGCTGCGTCGCAGTTTGCAACCCATCCGGATTCAAAAGGTGAGATTACTTGGAGAAAACGCTATCTCGCGCCGGCGATCGGAATAGCTTGCGTAATTGCCGTGGTGTTTTTGGTATTTCACACCGCGCCGAAGGTGTTTGGGACCTCCTCAACTACGATCCAATCTGTAGCCGTTTTGCCTTTGAAAAACCTTTCTGGTGACCCGTCTCAGGAATATTTCAGCGATAGCATGACCGATGAATTGATTACGCAACTCGCGAAAATCTCGAGCCTCAATGTGCCATCCGCAGGATCAGTAGTTCGTTATAAGAACATGTCAGCCTCCGCTTCGGAGATCAGACGGGATTTAAAAGTGGATGCGTTCCTTGAA
>Ga0193729_1000138_pt1 | contig 34167 bp, 26 predicted proteins | sample U1c2metaG_FD_143036 | JGI IMG/M metagenome (GOLD analysis project Ga0193729, IMG submission 143036) | Soil microbial communities from a riparian zone of the East river system, Colorado, United States - U1c2 | ecosystem: Environmental > Terrestrial > Soil > Riparian zone | place: USA: East River...
TGTCTGGACGCTCTTGCTCTACAAGACGCCGCAGACCTGCCATCACTCCTGGATCGGGTAAGGGGGGATGAAACTGGTGCTCCTGATCCTGGTAAAATGGTGCCAGTAGCTGGTTCCAACCAGCTAGACGGTGTACTCGAACCCCCTTATCGTCCTCAAAGGCTGGTGACCCCCTATGCTGTAAGGTCCCTACGGTGACATGATGCCCACGACGAACTAGTTCCCGTGAGAGCGTCTGGACATGACGCTCCATTCCACCAATGATTGGTGGATAGAAATCGGAAAGCATGAGTATTCGCACAACAAATACCTCTTGATCGCATCAACCATTTTACCTATTTCTCTTTATCTAAAGAGATAATACGTTTAAATGCACTTACAAACAAAATATCAAGGAATATACTGAAGACACTTTGGCAAGTGATCTTATTACCCAATATTACATTTTTCTTCCTTTCCTCCTCCTGACTTGTTCAATGTCAGATGCACTGTGCGATACACAGTCCTTGGTTTATCTGATTTGTAAAGTCGAACTTCAATATAAATACCGCTAGTATATCTTGGAGGTATTGGCACTAACCGATCCCATTCTTCCTGGGGAGCTAAAACTACTGGTGACCATGTATTTGCTTGGACACCGTTGATTGCCATAGTGAGCTGATACGTCACAGATGTTGTCTCGAAGCTATGGACGCCCAAACGAATAGCACAGTTATTATTGGCCTGAGTTGATGGAAGCATCCAAAGTTGTGTCAGATCTGGATGCGGTTGTTGTACCACTCCAATAGCGGAGTACTCTATAGAGAGAATTGCTACTACAATGGATAGCCCAAGCAAAATATACTGGTGTATACCAAAACCAAACTTCGGTAGTCGTATTCCACCTATTGAAGATCCTCTTCGAAGATATGCTACCAAGAGAGAGAAAAGCACTGTCAGTAGTCCCAAGAATATAGCCCATGACGTCGACCATAGTCCTATAGGAAAGATATTGAGAATGAAACCACTTAATATATCAATTGCCAAGCTTAATCCGAGAGTAAAAATACAACGATAAACACCGTCGAAAGGTCGCTTATAAAACAAAGCTTCAGTTAATGTGTAGCCCGGCAACAAGAAGACTAAAGGGAGAGCCAGAACAATACCGATCACCGATGGGTAGCCGGGTAGCAATACCAATATTATATTCATTAATGCAATCATCGCTGCTAAAAGCAGATCAATATTCTTTAGACGCATTGATGAGCCCTCTCACATCATAAATCACAATATTACCGCTATCAAATACTCTATTGATCTGCGACACATTATTAAATTTTGTTAGAGCCTTTATACTAATTGGAGTAGTGTGCTGATTTGCATCAGGTTCTGCATCCGAAAAATAGGTTCCGGACTCCGGGAGGAACTGGGATAGCCGCTGATCAACAGCAAGATAGCGCACCTGCGCCATCCTCAGAATCGCCAATTCCTCAGGACCAAGACGTAGTGAGAAAAAAACTGACGCTATCTCTATATGGTTCATCGCGGGAGTCCCAACCTGCTCATCACCATAGGACCCCATCAAGACTTGATTGATAGCATCAGTCCCTACCCGATTATCGGGGCCAAGGTAAGAATATGCCCATTTCGCTGCTTGTATCCCTTCTATTTCAATAGCACGTGGATCACCTAAGTCATATGGACCTGGCAATGAGGACAATCCAGCACCTGCTCCTAAAATAGATCCTCCTAAGAAGATTACTGAAATAACGCAGGCAATCAATGAAGATTGCCTTCGATTCAAGCGTCGCGTTGGACAAAATTGTGTGATAAAGATGGCTAACACAGAACCCAAGGGAATGAAGAGTACTGCTGCTGCTCGATCTGTAAGATTACCACCGACACTTGTAAACCGAAAAACCTGGCTGATGGGATAGAATAGCGAAATGATACCAAATGTACATATAAGAGCATTAGAACAATAGCGTTGCCAAATACCCAGCAAGCCGAATGGAAGGCCTAACACAACGAGAACTACAGAGAAAGCCATTACTACTCGTTCCCACAAGAGTGTTGGCTCACTACTAGATCCAGCGAAAAGTTGCCGCGAACTGCCTGTCCCAGCCAGTATACCTCCAAGTTGATTGAGCGTATCTGAAAAATATGAGGAAAGATAGTCTACTACAGGATTTCCACTGAAACTAATCCAGGCAACAGATACCAAAACTCCAAACAAAGCCGTCCTGGCTATATTCGACCGATGTAGGGGAGTAAGATGCAGAAATCCGTATACTAGAGCCCATACAATAAGAAGTGCCTCAATGGAAAAGTCTGTCATATGATGTGTGAAGGTAAGGGCTAGCAGAACAATCCACGTAGTAAGTGTTAACCAGCGAAGATCACCAGATTGCGCCTTTGGAAACATTATACGGGAAGGGTAAGGTTTACTATTTGATAAACGGAGAAATATAGATTGATAAGAGGCTGTTACCAACATTACAAATACAGCAAGCGGCAATGCCAGAGATTCATAACCAAATTGGGAGTCATACAAGAGAAAATGAGGATTAGCCATGTAAAGGATCACGGCGATGCTTGCCATACGAGGTGACTTGAACATCTGCTCGTTAAGTACGAAAAGCGTCAATACCATCAGTAAGCGTGCTACACCTATTACGACAAGACCTGAATTGAAAGTATCAATCCCACCGAGTGCACTGAGTGCGTTCGTTACGATTTCGAGACCAGGATAATAAGAGCTGACAGGGAGCAAAGAATTTTGGGTGAAGAGATGCCCGCTTCCGGCAATATCATCTGCCGTGCGCCAGTGCAAGAATTCGTTATAAAAGGAAAAATAGAGAGGGCTGCCCATTACTTTAATGAAGTAGCAACAGATTCCAGCAATACAAAGTAAACCAATACGCTCTATGCGCGATGGTACTGGAGAAATGAGCCGCAGTGCCGTTGGTGCAAAAATCAGGAGTAAGCCAGGATAGAAAAAAATTCGCAATCCTGTTCCTCCATCCCGTGAGTTGGTAAAAGCACAAGCTATCAAAGCCATGCCCAATGCACTTGCGAACGCCAACAATGGAAGCCATCCCCAAACAGCAATCCGTATAGCTAGCGTATCCTGACTATGCACGTCATATGCCTCTGGTTCAGGATCTCTCGCTCGGTCAAGCAGTGTTGCCAATAGATGTTGCAGGGGTATTGGCAAACGGGCTAGCACCTTATAAAAGAGCTTAAAGCTTCTTCCATGACCAGATGGTAACATTGGCCGTATCATAGTATCCTGATCTACTACAGAATCTCGCTCGTTGTGAGAGTAATCGAGGTTCCTTGTAGGACCAGATGGCTGTTTGATCATATATTGTTTTAATGAGGTATTTGGACGATTATTTCCATATTGCATCTAAAACTCCTTTTGCAGTATCACACGACCATGGTAATGGTCCTTCATGGCATAGCCAGCTCTATAACCATGCATAATCATATCTGCATAATGGAATGGTAGAGAGTTGAAAGACCAGTTGCGCAATCGTCCCATGTGGGCAATTCGACATTCGCAGGCACTAGGGGCTCACGCAATTGACTGACGATTGCCATTGCCACTTCTTCAGAAGTGCTTTCAAGGGCTACTGCACGTGCAAGCCCATGATCAGCAAATTCTTGCAAGGCCGTTGTAGCAGCAACGAGCACCGGACGACGCAGGGCGAGTGCCTCCAAAACAGCGATACCCTGAGCCTCGTGCTCGCTAAGCAGCGTCACAAGGTCAGCCTGTCCAATTACCGAAGCCATGCCCTCTTGGTCACCAGGTGGAACTGCTCGGATATCTACACGCTCGGCAACGCCAAGCTTTCTCGCCAGCTTCTGCAGCGCTGATTCATACGGGCCTACACCCACAATACGAAGCTGCACATCGGGAATCTGTTCCTGCACTTTTGGTAGAGCTGCGATTACGTGTTGATGTCCCTTGTACCGTTCAAGGCGACCGACTGAGACAATGCGTGTACCATTCTTGGTTCCTCCCTGTGCAGAGTCTGTCAATGCAGGTAAATGATAAGCTCCATTTGGAATAACGACAAACTGCTCACTCGGAAGACGCAAGCGCTCCTGAAAGAACTCTACTTCCCATTTGGATGGACCAATCAAACGCTTCGCCCCTACAAGTAGCGGGCGGAGAGCCCTTCGTTGAACTCCCCGAATAGCTTTGCGGAAGTAAGATGTATCCCCACCGGTATGAAATGAGACCAGATATGGGATTCTCGCTTTTTTGGCAGCGAGCATTGCTAATGGCGGAACAAACGTATGATACCCCTGGCAATGGACGAGATCCCAATGCCCATTTGTAATAACGCGATAGATGGCTGGAGCCAAGTTATAGTCCTTATTGGCGGGCCATGCCCGCACCCGAATGACGCGCATTCCCTCAACTATCTCCTCTTTAGGAAGAGGGGTAGAGAGGGAAGATGCTACAGTTGTCAAAAGAGTGACATTGACATCGGTGCTAGCAAGACGGCGTCCGACTTCATGGACGTGCGTCTCTAGACCACCAGTATAGGGAAAATAGCGTGCTGCCACTATCAATACGTTCAGCGCATTTTTCTTGCTACTCATCATTTACCTCTTCACTATATAAATTGGTTACAAGTCCAGGAGAAATTAGCATTCCCATCGACATCTACAAGGTAGAACGTGCTAACACGTATATTACCTTACCTCATTTTCAAGAATAGTACTGTTGTCATCTATTCTTTCACAAAACTGATTTTCTATACCTGGATCTGTTATTGGTACAGGGCCGGAATGGGGATTGTAGGGCTGCAGTTGAATAGGCCTCAGTTTACTTCCACCTGCATTGCTACTAATTTGCCCCTTGGCTGTTAAATTCTTGGCTGGCAATTGAATAGGCCTCAGTTTACTTCCACCTGCATTGCTACTAATTTGCCCCTTGGCTGTTAAATTCTTGGCTGGCAATTGAATAGGCCTCAGTTTATTTCCACCCGCTTTGCTACTAATCTGCCCCTTGGCTGTTAATTTTATGGCTGGCAATAGCAATGTATCTATGAGAGAGAGAACTTGTGTCCCTGAGTAATTCTGGCCTATGGCTGGCAAGCGAGATGTCTCCATGAGCCAAATAGCCTCTTTGATCATGTTGGTTGGTGCATCGTTGCCCACTATGAACTCCTGGAGAGATAATCCTCGAGCCAAATTCTTGTCCAACCGAGGCTCACGGCTACGCGAAATGAGCATATCTACTCCCGCAATTAGAGTCCCAGCCAACTGAGCGACCAAGCAAGCCCAACCCGCTCCCGCAATACCCAGTACCGGAAGTAGTATCCATCCAAGAGCCAATGTGATCGCTGCTATGCTAAGGTTGAGAAAAGTGGCAACATGCAGACGCCCCTGCACACGTAGCAAACTCACATAGATATTGGTGATTGCGTCCGGCGCTGCTGAGATGGCGAGGAGTACCAACAACGAGAGACTATGCTGGGGATAACTAGGCCCAAAAAATGACATAATATAATGCCCACCAAGAAGGCAGACTAATAGAATTGGGCCTAGTAGCATCCCAATGATCACGAGGCTACTACGAGCTTTGCGCATTACCTCACTCATCTCATACGAGGCCTCAGAGAACAATGCTGTTGCCACCGATGGTGACACCATGAAAAATATGCTAGTCACCATCCAAGTAGTGTAGAAGTAAGCATTATCTGTCACTGACAGCCGTACTGCCACAAACACTGGCAAAAGATACATTGGTAGCATCCCGCCAATACTGACAAAATGATGCCCTGCAAATAATGAAAGCATAGGCCGTATCTGCTCCGCCATGCCACGTATGACTAAACGATAGCCTCTCTTGAGACGTGGTATAAGCACTAGCCCTGTCAAAATCACCGTAGCCGCAGCAGCTAGAACCCAGGAGGCGAGGATGCCTAATGCGCCAACCTGGACGAGTATTACCATAAGTAGAAGCTTGAGTACTGCAAAAACTGCGTTCCTCACAGCCATATTACTTGTAGCTCGTTCTGCCACAAAAGCTTGATCCAGCAGCACGGTAACAGTCCATACTGCTACACCCATAGTAAAAGTAAGGATAGAGGGGATATAGTCCTTGGCTATGGAGAACTGGGGCGACAAGAACGGAAGAGCTACAGCTCCGATGAAACCACCAAGCAGGCTGGTCAAGATACCCACAGCGATACTGGCATTAAGCGTGACTGACCACGCGTAACCTGACTCACATCGAGGTAGTACCTGGACTAGGGCATACCCTATACCTACGTTAGTAATGGTTGAGATCAGCGTCATTATTGAGATAAACGCTGATGCCAAGCCAATATCATAGGGTGAGTAGATGTGGGCCGCCACTACCCAATAAAGGTAGCCAATTCCTGATGTAACCACTATCGAGCCCATAATGAAGATGCTATTGCGTAGCAGAGAATCACTACGTAAGCGGTCCACCAGCGAGCGCATTAATAGCAACGGGCTGGCATGCTTACTTAAAACCATAAGATGCTCCTTCAATTAGGGCCTGTCACAAAAAACTTCGACCTGTGAAATTGCTCGATATAATATGCTTGACTAAGAGTTGTCAGTCTTTCAAGCTCAATTCCCAGCCACCAAGAAAAGCAATTTCACAGGCTGCAATTTCATAAACATCTCTGGTGATATTGCAAATTGTGCAAATTTGGGAGTAGCACTGTTCGAAATGCTATGGGTACATAAAAATGGGTACTCTTTTCTTTTCAGATCGTGCAGACATACTACATCACCTTTGCTGTACAGACTGAGCGACGTGAGATAGTCCTTTAGACACTAGACTCACAGGACTATCAGATGAACCGAGAGCATCAAATAGCGCCTCGTAGTACACTGCAGTATGTTCCCACGAATAGGGATCGGCAAACCGTCTCCCACGCAATTTTGCTACCTGCTGCAACGCACCTTGAAGCGAGATAGTATCTCCAGGAGGCACTAGAATGGCACCACCATAGCCAGCTACAGACTCGATCAAGCCACCGACGCTTGTTACTACCACTGGCAACCCGGAACTCATTGCAATGTGCAGAGGACCACTTGCTGATGAGCGGTGATAGGGAAGCACTACGGCATCCGCCCCCGCAAAAAACTGTGATACTTCAGCATCGGAGACATAGCGGTTGACGAATGTGATCCGATCACGATACTGACTTCGTTCTATCAGGTCTGCCGGGAGAGTCCATCCCTCCCAAGTTTCCCCAACGATCGTGAGCCAATACTGAGAGATCTGATCCTTCGGCAAGGCATCAAAAGCTGTGATGAGATCTTCGAGCCCCTTAAATGGCCGAATTACACCAAAAAATAGCAGATTGCAGCATGATGGTGGTGCATTTCGAGATCGCTGTTCCTCATCGGTCAACTGACAGTAGTTATAGGGACCGTGTGGGATCAAAGCCCTTGGTCGTTTCTTCAGGTTATAGTGCCTCTGCAACAATTTCTGATCGTATTCAGAGTGGATGACAAAGCCATGCGCTAGGCGCACCAAGAGAGGGGCAAAGAGTCCTACGTAGGTCTGTGCCAACGGGAATTTTGCTTCTGCTGTATCGAGCACCTCGTGGAACTCAACGACCACTCGCGCCCCCAACAGCCTTGCTACCAAAGCAAGGAGGATATAGGAATGCAGCACTGTCCCACTCCACCATTGGAATATTACTACACTTGGGCGCTCTCGGATGAGAAATGCTAGAGAGCGGAATATGCTAGGTAGCCAGTACCAGTCTATCCCATCAAAGACTCGTACCTCTGGATCATATTCCAATTGGGTCAGGTCCGCTCCCACCCGCTTCCTTCCAGGATAAAAGGCTTTGGGGAGCAACCGGCGCATTAAAATGACTGATACCTTATGAGATTGTGCTAGCACATTCGCCAAGTGGAGTGTATAGTAACTAATTCCACTCAGAAAGTGCTTCCCTGACCCAACCACGCACACCCGTAGCTGTTTGTTTCCTACCATCGATACTGAAAACCTCCTCTGAATAGCTCTTCTATTTGCCGATTATGAGTCCTCAATTCTCTATACGACCTGAATCAGTCTGCTCTGCTCAAAATGAATCATCCGAGTACCGTTGTAGCCGGGGTGGCTTCAGATGGACCCACTTGTTGCCTTCAACCACTGGATCAGGTTGCTAAGGAACATCATATTGTTTGGCTTCAACTATCTATTTGGCTTGTTAAGCACCATAATCATGAATGTTCTTCCCCACCCAGTCCCTTGGTTATTAATATATTATCCTGTACCAATTTATGACCCATGCTCATTGTAAGCACTTTGCGAATGAAGAAATCGAGCGTAATACTTCCAGCAAGATAGCCACTCGCAGTCATGATAAAACCAGCGATGATAGCCCCTGCACGCATTAAACCAGCCACGTCTCCATGAAAAAGAGTATCTTTTAGACCTCGAAACACACCTCGAGGCAGGACACAGAGCGTGTATGCACATTCAGACGAAAGGCTATCCTTTGCTCCTACGTGCTTAGCTATGGTTGCCTTTGAAAGACCTTCGGCGTAGCAACGCGAAAGAAAGTAGCGCCAACGAGCACGGGAAAGAGAAACACGATGATGAATGCGTGCTTTTGGCTCGAAAAGGAATATCTTTTGGGGCCAACGCTGCGACGCTCTAATACACAATTCTGTTTCCTCACAACCTAGCGCATTAGCACCGACACGCCCAACTCCACTATTAAAGCCACCAATTGCCTCAAGTACTTCTCTTGAAATACACGTACAGCCAATAAACGTGTTGCGTACAGCTATTGGTGTTTCAGGTACATCCTGATAGGAGCAACCGACAACCCAATAAAATTCCTTGGGGAACCATACAGGACACTCATTTGACCAGAGCGGCTCCACTAGGCCTCCTGCGCCCAAGACCTGGGTATCCTCGCAACAAGCACTCAATCGTTGTAACCAATCTGGTTCAGCTACCGCATCATCATCAAGGAAAGCGATGAGCTTCCCCCGAGCTACAGCTACTCCGCTATTTCGTGCTCCAGATGCCCCTCTTGGCTCACTATTCTCTAGGAGAATAATCTCTGGCATAGTTGCTCGTACACGTTCGTAGAGTGGCTTGTTGTGATCAATAACCACAATGATTTCATAAGGAGATATATTCTGCCTTTTGATAGACTCAACCGCAGCAACAAGATCACCCCAACGTTCCTCTGTATATGCACATATAATGACGGAGATATTAGACCCTACTTCTATCATGCTCCTACCATCCTTCTTTTGAGCGACTGCTTAGTCAAAGCCGAACTGCGTCGAACCAGTTGCCACACGGGAGTTCTCGCACGCATATACATGGTAGCCATTGTTAATGAACCACGGGAAGAAAGTAAAGTAGCAAATGCATCTACATCTGTATTTGTCTTCACTATCCGTCGTGCTAGAGCAAAAGGGTCCGTAGTCACAGAACTCAAAGCGTGTTTAACGGCACATGCCGATGTATAACCAGCTACCCGAACAAGCTGCTGTATTGTTTTTGTATAATAGCCGAATGGATATGCAAAACTTGTAATTTGCTGCCCCAGGTGAGACTCTAAAATCTGTTTACAGAGCACGATTTCATCGTACGCCATAGAGTTGGACAGGATATCGAGTTGGGGATGGCTATGGCTATGTGCCCCACATTCTATGCCACACTTAGTAATTTCAATCAACTGATCCCATGTAATCATAGGACGTGCTGTCTCTCTCTCACGCTGCAGCCAACGGCTTGTGCCCCCAACAAATGCAGTAGGAACATACAATGTCGCAGGAAAACCATACTGCTTAAGTATAGGAAGAGCATCTGTAAAAAAATCTGCGAAGCCATCGTCAAATGTAATCACAACAGGGCGATCGGGAAGTACTGACGCATCTTGAGCGAATGTACTTACCAACTGCGTAACCGTAACTGGAGTATACGCGTGTTGGTATAGGTACGCCATATGTTCTTCAAACAACGTTGGAGATACAACAAATTGCTTGAACTGTGGAGTTGCAACGCATGAAACACTATGATACATAAGAATAGGTATTTTTTTGCTCGAAAACTCGGTATTCATGCTACCTTCCTTCATACCTGTGTTATCTCCAATGCCACTATGAAGTCATGAAACCGATCTTCAGTATATGCAAGATAATCACGGGAACCCAGCCTACAGACTGTGTCACTTTACTACTCCCTTTTCTACACCTATCTAGCTGGAACAGATGCAGCCTTCGTACTGAGTAACTGCACATTTGTTAGACGTTCTTTTACAATCGTATTCAATACTCGCCAACCGTCACGGAAAGCATTCAAATTACTTAAGCCATAAATACGTGGCTGCTCAAAACTAGGAACCTCGACAATCTTAAAACTTGCTTTATGCATACGTATATTAATGAGAGTTTCTACTTCAAAACCATCACAATCAATCTCAACATGCTCAAGACAGTACCTCCAGAAGGCATTGTAGCCGTAGCAGAGATCACTGAACCTCGTCCCGAAAAGCACGTTTACGAGAGCACTCAATCCATAGTTACCGAGACCACGAAGCCATGTCAGATCGTGACTCCCACCACCCTCGATATAGCGAGAGCCTTTGGCAAAATCACTACCATTGACTAGAGCTTCAACAAACCTTGGTATCTCGCACGGATCTGCTGACCCATCAGCGTCTAGCATGACAATGATATCTCCCGAACAAGCTGCAAAACCTAATCTCAGGGCATTTCCTTTTCCCTTCCCCGTCTGTTCAATAATCTTGATTGTTGGGAGCAATTGCTGTGCCACTGCTATAGTGTCATCTGTAGAGTGTCCGTCAACTAGTATGACCTCATCAACGCTCGACGGAATATGTGGCAAGACATGGACAAGGTTTGGAGCCTCATTGCGTGCCGGAACGACGACACTAATTTTTGGATAGCGCTGTTCAATAGTAGCTACATTAGTACCTACGTTAACGCTAGAAGTCACAGGATTCTCTTTCATGACGCCTACCTTAACTCTATAATGCGTGCTCAGGTGCAATATATCGCTAAACCTACCTTCACACGCTTTGCACGTAAACAAAGCCTAGTCTCGCTTGAAGAAGTAGAGCTACTTTGGCCTCTTTTATGAACAGCTTTGTTCAAACAAAACCTAGAGATACTAGAAAGGTGGGGTGAACATAGTAAGCACCTGTTGACAGCAAATCCTGCCATCAGTCACAACTATACATTCTGATAGCTTAATGTTTAGACCCAGTTCTTAACGAGGCTAAGCCGAAAGGCCTTGAGTTTTGCTTATCTAATGAAAGGCTGTAAACCCTTATCTCAACCATTTGAAGCCCAAGAAGTCTAAACATCAATAACGTAAGACTTCTTTTTGGTAGGTAACCTAAGTTCTGCCATATGCCCTCACAAGCATAATGACAAGAAAATGATGCCATATATTTTGATACTATCACGGAACTAGCGCCACTTGTAACCAGAAGTCCAGTCACTAGTCCCGAGGCATAACCCAAATGTCACACAAATATGTGTTAAGAATTGTGCAGCTTGTGTGGCATAAAATTGTTATACATCAATTCCTCTATCTTCTGTGAAGAAGGATACATTGCTGAGTAATAAAAGTCAATATCAAAAAGGTTAAGGTTTAGGACCTCTGAATGCTATTTTTAGCTATGAGCTATGTCTAAACCTTAACCTGCTATTGGTATTTTTCAAGCAAAATATGCTTATACAGATTTTTTAGTGGCTGGGCGTGCTCTCGCCAGACGAAATTCTATTCCCCAACCGGAGAATTCACAAACCCTAGGTTAAGATTTCTGAACCATATTTAATGCCAGATAAGCTTATCAATTTACACAAGACGCCTCTTCTTTTAATGATTCATTCATGTTCTAGTGCACTAATGGGGCTACTTGTGACAAACGTTGTCATTTTTGGATCTGCTTTTGCGCCATCAAGGGTAACCCTAGGGCATAGGAGCTATTATCCTGTGCTCTGCCAGCTCATTCTTGTAAAGTCCTTGCCTTGATGATATCATTGTGGCATGAAAACAGAGCATATGTATAGCTTGAAATTCAGGCTAAAACTGTTTGGGCCTCCCAATGAGGCCAAGAATAAACTATGCAAATAAAGTAAGGCATGCGTCAAATCCACTTGACAGTTTTGTGCTCATACAAGGTCAACACTGTCAAGCAGAATTTGCCCCTTTTTGACACATGCCTAAGAAAGAAAGAAAGGTATTTTTTGCAATGAGAATACTTGTCACTGGTGGAGCAGGTTTCATCGGATCACACATCGTCGATCAATATATTGCCGCTGGGCATGAAGTTGCTATCATCGACAATATGTGGGCAGAAGGCGGAGGAAAAGAAGGAAACCTGAATCCGCAGGCCCAGTTTTATCGTGCGGATATCACAAATGATACCGAACTGGCACAGATCTTCGACGAGGTCAAACCGGAGATTGTTAATCACCACGCTGCACAACACAGTGTTGCTGTCTCTACAAGAGATCCACGGCTCGATGCCCGCGTCAATGTGCTCGGCCTGCTGAACGTTCTGACAAACTGTACACGCGCCAACGTACGGAAGATCATCTTTGCATCGTCTGGGGCAAGCTACGGCACGCCTGCACACCTGCCACTCGATGAAGAGAGTAGCCAGCTCCCAGAGTCTCCCTATGGGATTACGAAAATGGTAGCCGAGCACTACTTACGCTACTGGCAAGAGGCACACGGGCTGAACTATACCGCTCTGCGCTACGGCAATGTCTATGGCCCACGCCAGGACCCCAACGGCGAAGCTGGGGTTATCTCCATTTTTGCCAAGCGCTTCCTAGCCCACGAGGGGGTGCGCATCGACTGGGACGGCGAACAGCGTAAGGATTATGTCTATGTCGGTGATGTTGCACGAGCGAATGTACTCGCGCTGACCCATGGAGATAACAACTTCTTTTGCATTGGGACCGGACAGCCCATTTCGGTCAACGAGATCTACCAAAATCTGGCTCGCATTACCGGCTTTGAGGCTCCAATTACCACAGCACCCAAGCGTCCCGGTGACATCTACCTGTCCTATTTCAATCACAGGAAGGCCGAGCGCGTCCTGGAGTGGAAACCTGAGGTGACCTTTGAAGATGGATTGAGAGCTACCATTCATTTTCTCAAGGAACAGCCTTAATGTTGTTCCACATTAGCTGAAGCTATATTAACTCAAAAGAGCGCAATACCACGAAGAAGGGTCTATGCGCTCTTCTTTTTGCAACATACGGCCTAGACGAGAGATGCTTCGAGAGCCTTGTCGAGATTCTTGAAGAAGCTGTTGAGTGAGGCCTTCACAATTGGCTGGCCGAATACCACCTGCTGACACACATTCGTGCCTGAAGGTGGTGCTCCGGGTGCGCGTCACTTTTTTGCACAGATGTGAGGCAGGCAAGATGACCGTATTGGGAGACAACAGGCGCAATAGCATGGCAGCCCCTACCCATGGCCATGAATGGCGTGCAGGTACAACGTCTTGGGCGAACAGGAACAGGCTCCATCACCCCTCAGGTGCTGGCACATGCAGGGCTTTGGAGTTTACTCGAAATGCATCTTATTCATCTGAATCAAGGTACACTCCATGCTCAATCCTTGTGGGCAACAGGCGCTTCACGGGTAAACTCCAAAGCCCTGTCGTCCGCGAAAGTGGGATGGTCTTGCTCAAACATCTGTGCTATACTGAGTCGTATCACAGTCGCAAGGGAATGGCAACTAAATGTCAAAGAAGAAGCAAAAAGCTCCAAAAGAGTCAAAACCGTATGATGGTATCCTCAAAGCCCTCTTCGGAGAACAAGCGGAGGAGATCGTCTCCAGTTTGCTCCCCGAAGCGCGTCGGCCAGAGGGTCTGGCCGATACTGAACTGAATGTTGAATTGAATCGTACGACGCTCTCCATCGACATAGGCCGTCATATTCTGTATAAAGGGGATTCAGTAACCTTCAATCTGGAGGCGCAATCCGGCCCCGACGACGATCTACTGCCGCGTATGAACGAGTACAGTCTCAATCTGCTTCGCAAGTATCAGCGGCCAGTTGTTTCGATGGCGCTTTTGCTCTTTGAGTGCGCTATACCGAAAACGCCTTTTAAAGTGATATGCGGTGGAGATGTGTTCTCGGACTTTTATCCCATGATCATCTGCATGTGGCAGATGGATCCGCACAAAGTGGTCGAGCGCCATCAAAGGTGTCTCTATCCCTTATTGCCGACCATGGAGCGTCCTCCAGTCGATCTGCTTACGCAAGCATTGCAAGAGATGAATGAATATGACACTCGGCCACAATTCACTCGTCATCTGACATGGTTCCAGACCATGCTACGGCGAACCACGACACTATCGCCGGAAGACAAACACAAAATAGAGGAGATACTACACATGGAATATCAGGGGTATACCCTCCTGAAGGAGGATCCAGTGATCCATAGTCTGATCGCAGAGGGTGAACTCAAAGGCAAGATTGAAGGCAAGATTGAAGGCGAGATCAAAGGCGAGATCAAAGGTCTGCGAGAAGCGATCTTAGATATCGCTGATGATCTTTTCTCGCTCCCTGTTGTGGTGCACGTGCAACAAGCCATCGTTGCTAGTCAGGATACTGAGCAATTGAGAAAGTTTCTCCGCCAACTGGTTCGGCTCTCAGATGAGCAAGAAGTCTTGGCCTTACTTGCCCAATACTTCCCTGTTCCCGGTGAGATTAAGGGCATGCAAGAAATGATCTTGGACATTGTCAGTGACCGCTTCTCGCCCCAAGTTGTGGCGCACGTCCAACAAGCCATCGCTCCTCGTCAGGATACCCAACTGCTGAAAAGGTTTCTCCGCCAACTGGTTCAGCTCTCGGATGAGCAAGAAGTCTCTGCATTACTGACCCAGTGTTTCCCAACTTCCTAGAGGCTCATCCTGTCCGATAGCCTCTGCCAGAATGCCAGAGCAAGAGCGTTGGATATCGAGGCACATCGGAAGACAAAAAAGAGCGCAATACCACGAAGAATGGTAGATGCGCTCTTCCTTTTGCAACATACGGCCTAGATGAGAGATGCTTCGAGAGCCTTATCTAGATTCTTGAAGAAGCTGTTCAGCGAGGCCTTCACAATTGGCTGGCCAACAGGATTATCTGCGATAGCGATCAGGCCTGCGAGGTCGGCTTTTGCGTCATAGGTGAGTAATGTGCCCTCGGCCTCATCAGCGACGCTGATCTTACACATCGCGTTAACCGAACCTTCCTTGCCTTCAATCTGGACCTGCAACTCAACGGAGCTGGGAGCCTGTTTATTGGCAATAGCAATATCTATTGGGAATGGTCCGCGCAGACCAGGCAACGGGGTCGTAATCTCAACCGCGATCTGGTCAGGAGAGGCATAGGCCACCGAGTTGCAGCCAGGGATGGAAGATTTCAAGATGCCTGGATCGAGAATAGCGTTAAATACTTGTGCGCTCGATGCTTTCAATGTGTGTGTGCCGTTAAGCTTCATCTAAAAAGATCCTTCCTTATACACTTTTTCAAATACAACTGTCCTATCATATCAAACAGGACAGATATGATGACCAAGGACTCTGCGCTTACGCATCAGAGTCCTAACAAGCATACGCGTATGCGTAGATGCTACTGCTCATTGTCAGATCAAGCAGAGCTTAGATGATAGCTCTTCATGGCTTAAACAATGGCTTCTCAGACAACATACCACCTGCTGACACACGTTCGTGCCTGAAGGCGGCGCTCCTGCTTGCGTGGGTAGATGCTACCAGACAAGCTCTTGTATGTCAAGCCGAGAAGAGCGCAATCTTTAACAGAATCTCTTGACATATCCGAACCTGTTCAGTATACTTAAATCTTGTTAGTCTAGTAAGTTAGTAGTATTGCTATATATTTCACGCAGATATATTAGAATATAACAATATATCTCTTGGTAACAAATCACCAAGATCAGTGATCTGTTCATGCAATAGCATTCTCTCAGCTGCAAGTTGTTTGTCGCGCTTTAATGAAAAATGCTCAGCCCAAAAAGGACTACTTGGCAGGCTATAATCTGCTTTTTGAGCATTATCCAGTTTGAGCATTATCCAGTTTGCCATAGTCATAGATGTGTCCTACATTCTGTGGGGATAGATGGAGCATTAACATTCCCGATTGTCTTTTTATCCTTTCAACATTTGATAGTCTTCTTACGTAAAAGGGTAACTACTAAGGTTTTATTGATGACTATAGATGAGCATATTGATTCTTCTCTTCCACAAAAAGATACACTGATACTTCAGCATGGTGCCCCTGCACCACGACCCAAGATGCCCAACAAAGTGCGACGAAAGCCGAAAAAGACGCACTTTGAACAGATGCCTCTCAGTGAAAAAACCACTATAGTGATGCGGACAACCACTGCAATGATGCGGGCAATCAGAAGGGTGCGTGTGGAGCACCTCCCTGAATACTTTGAGCAGACATGCGATTGGCGGCAGCAAGAGACCGCCGTAATCTGCGGGTCATCTCAGCTCACTTACCAGGAACTCGACCAGCGAGCCAACCGTCTCGCGCATTTTCTCATCTCACATGGCATTGGAGAAGGCAACCCTATAGGGATTCTCTTAGAGCGCTCGCTCGATACCTATATTGCACTCCTCGGAGTGCTCAAGGCGGGCGCTGCTTTCGTCCCACTCGATCCAGCGTTTCATTCTGACTGGGTGGCTTTTATCGCAGAGGACGCTAGACTGAGGGGCATCGTGACAACCTCCGCATTTCGCGATAAAACGGGCAACTTACCTTGCCCTGTGCTCGAACTCGATCTGGCGCATGAAGCACTCTCCATCCAAAACGAGACTCGCCCCCAGGTCCGCGTTGATCCTGCATCCCTGTGCTATATCATCTACACACTGGGCACCACTGGTCGGCCGAAAGGAGTTGCCGTCTCGCACGCCAACATCGTCAACTTCCTCCACGTAGCCACGCCAATCTACGGTGTGACGCGTAACGACCGGGTCTACCAGGGCATGTCAACTGCCTTCGACTTCTCCTTCGAGGAGATCTGGCCGACATGGATCGCCGGAGCAACGCTGGTCGCGGGTCCTACCGATTCCCGACGCTTCGGTCACGGGCTCACCGAACTCCTCATCCAGCACAAGATCACCGTGCTCCGCTGCACGCCGACGCTGCTCGCCACAATTGAGAGCGATGTACCCTCCCTGCGCTCCCTTCTCATCGGCGGCGGTCCATGCCCTGCCGACCTTGTTAGTCGCTGGGCACGCCCTGGGCGTCGGATGCTCAATACATATGGCCCTACTGAGACGACAGTCACGGCCACCTGGTGTGAGCTGTTTCCTGGTCGCCCAATCACCATTGGCTCGCCACTACCAACATACTATGTCTATATTCTGGACGACCAGCTCCGTCTCGTCAAAGACGGCGAGAGCGGAGAGATCTACATTGGCGGCCCCGGCGTTGCCATCGGCTACCTCAACCGCCCGGACCTCACGAAGGAGCACTTCGTACCCAATCCGGTCTCGCACGAACGGGAGATGGTGCCTCGTCTCTACCGCACAGGAGACCTTGGCCGTATTACTCCTGCCGGAGAGATCGAGTATCTGGGGCGCATCGACACCCAGATGAAGCTCCGTAGCTATCGCATCGAACTTGACGAGATCGAGCAGGTGCTTCGTACAGATCCGCAAGTGGTCAAGCCATCTGGAACTAGAGCCATCTCCGAACAAGATGCTCAAGCATCCAAGCTAAAGATGCTCAAGCAAATAAACTTAAAAAATATCTACAAGAATGTTATGACTGACCCTCTTTATCTGAATTCTCTATTTGATATGGCAAGCACATTCATGTTAGGCGGATTTGGATTTATTTTCTGGATCATAATAGCACGGCTGTATAAGACAGAAAATGTTGGTATCGCGACTACCCTCATCTCTACAATGACATTATTAAGCAGCTTTACCATCATGGGATTAAGCTCAAGCTTAAATAGATACCTTCCCAAATCTGCCAATAAAAATGAATGGATTAACTCCGCGTTTGTCATCGTAACACTTGTTACGCTTTTGGCTTCCGGTATATTTTTGCTGGGATTACAAATATTCTCACCACAATTATTATTCTTACAATCAAATCTCTTCTATATTATCTCATTCACTATTTTTGTAATTTTTTGTTCTTGGAATGTGCTTGTTGACAGTATTTTTATGGCTTTTAGGGCTGCTGGCAATTCACTGATAAAAAATAGTATCATCAGTATATTAAAACTTGTGCTCCCATTTGCACTTATCGCGCTTGGTGCCTATGGTATTTTTGCATCTACTACTTCAGCACTTACTCTTGGTGTGCTTACTAGCCTTATTATAATTATTTTCAAGTTTAAAATCAGGCCCTCTATTTCAGTTAATGTTTCCCTAGTAAAAGAAACCTTGGTATATTCGTTTGCTACTTATATATCTGCTTTTATGTTTAATATGCCATCGCTCGTATTGCCAGTTATAATATTAAATGTCCTATCAGCAAAATATGCAGCTTATTACTATATTGCTTCCATGATTCAAAACCTTTTGCTGACTATTCCCTTAGCTACTGGCGAAGCATTACTCACAGAAGGCTCATATAACGAAGCTGAACTAAAAAAACATGTAAAAAAAGCGATTGTAATGATTTTTGTAACCCTTATGCCGGCAACAGCTATAATCGTTTTTGCTGGTAATATATTGTTGCAGTTCTTCGGTAAAAGCTATGCAATTGAAGCTTTTCAATTTTTACAACTATATAGTATATCTACAATTTTTACAGCGCTACTCTTAATTTCTAATGCTATTATGAAAGTAAAACACCAGATAAAATCGCTAGTTATTTTGAACGTAATAGCGACTTTTCTTACATTATGGCTATCTTACGCTTTTATCTCTGGTAAGTTGGTTGGCATAGGATGGGGTTGGACACTTGGGCAAGCAATTGCAGGGTTACTATCTCTATTCTTTATAACCCGTAACTTATATGTACGGAATAGAGTGAGGTAAGGTACAGCATGTTAAAAAAGGTAAATCAAAAAACCAAAAGAGCTATATTTCTCATCTGGATGGCGATTTTCTTGACTTTGGCTTGCCTCGCAGTATATGTTCTCTATCCTTATATTAATATCTATCTGGTCTTGAATACCTTTCCCTTATTATCCTCCAGTGCTAATACTAATAGTACATCGACATTCTATGGTGAAAACATTGATATGAGTCAAATCCTGCCTACTTCGCAGCACTATGTTGTCAATAGTAAAGGCGAGGATCTTATTGATATTGCTGCAGATCTCGGAATTAACCTGATCCGTATAACGAACGCGCAGCGAAGCTTTAACAATAATGCAGATTCTGTTTATACGGGAGATCAGTGGAATCAAGTGCTCAGCAAGATGCAAAGCAAAGGAATTAAAGCGCTCATCCTTATAGAGACTGATAGTAGCAACGGAGATTATTATACTCCTGACATACGACCAGTATATCTGCATTTAGTACAGGAATATATTGACAGTGGAGTTTTTTCTAACCCGGACGTATACGCTGCAGATATTAAGAATGAGCCGCTTTTAACAGACGCTAATGTAAGTATGCTTCAGACCGCCCATACAATAATCACGGCAAAGTACCCTCACCTTAAACAAACGATAGGAGGGTGGGCGACTCCTGAATCGCCCACAGATCCTTCTAATCCTAATAATTACAACTGGTCAGATTTCTCTGCTGGTCAAAAAATAGCCAATCTTGTTGACTTCTATTGTATTCACATGTATGGGCTCGCTAGTGATAATTTTGGGATTGGTTTGAATCCTGATCTGAAAACACAAGAGTTCTTATCACAAGTCGAGAATGGCTTACAGACCAAAAAGCCAATACTTATTGAAGAATTTGGGGAAGCAAATGGGGACACTGTGAGTGACCAGGATACAATCGGTAGCCCACAGTTACAAGCAAAGACTTATCAAGGTGTTTATCAAGCCTTAAAAGAAATGCATAGCAGCCAGTTAATTGGATCAGTTGCCTTTGATTTCTATAGCCGCAACCAATATCCCGACGCCTGGGCTATAGTTAAAAATAATGGTGATTATCTCTTTCCCGCAGCTTATATCCTTCAAGAATATGCTTTAGGAAAAAATAATCCTTCCCTCCAAGCAGCAACCATTGTCAATTCGCAAAGCTATCTAGTAACAAACGCTGACAATAATTCGACAAAAACTCTCCATGTATCTGACCGGATTGGTCTTGAACTTCAGCTAGACGATAGTAAAAATTACTCACTTTCCCTAAGTGCGAAAGGTATATTGCAGCCTATAGAATTGCTCCAATATGATCCTGTATCCGACTCGTATCATTCCCTATATCAGGCTGCAAGTAAGGGAAGTGTACAGCTCAATATCATCATCAATGCCAATTGCAGAAGAGGCATGATTTGTACAACTCCTGTATATACATTAACGATTAACATTCAGTAGCGTGAAACTATAATAAACTTCTTTCATCTGCTTCTCTACTTCTTCAGCTCTCAAAATATAATCAGGTAAGACTTTCTGTAGTCTCTGTTTGTAGATGTCTCCTTCACTTAAAAGTCGCCTGAATTTTTCATAAAGATTATCTGCTGTAACTTGCTCTATTGGAATCACCCATTCAGATAAACCCAAATCTTTCATGATGCCACTTGTTTTGTATTCATATTCAACTGCTAGCGCTGGCACATAAGAGGTAAGTGAGAATATCACCGAATGAAACCTTGTACCGACTAGAAAGTCTAAGCACCCATAAAGCTTTTTTAATGCATAATGATCATAGGTACCAGTACAATTAATTACTTGCTGTTTATTTGCTACTAGACTGACAATTCTATTTGCGACATTTCTATCGTCGTCCTTATGAATCGTGGATGTCACCTGAGGAATAAAAAGAATACTAATATTCTTCTCCTCTGTAATTTTATCTACAAATAATGCTATTGCTCTTTCAAAATTATCTTGACCTTCTTGATTCAACCACTTTCTTACTGTAACGCCGACAAGGGTTTTTGATTTCAATGTTTCAGTATTCTCGACGAAATCTGAAAGTTGAAAATTTTTATCAGAGTTGAATAGAAAACCAGCATCTGTCGTCCTGACCACTAGATTTCCTTTGACTCCAATTACTTTTAAAGTTGCAATAGTATGATCTTCTCGCACGAAAATAAGCTGAGTTTTATTAAGTACAACTCTGGTAATCCACCCTTGGAAGGGAGTAGCAAAAGGTCCAATTGATTGAGTATATAAAATGATTGGTTTTCTTAGTAAGATCCCAATGATTATAGGATTCAACAACAAGAGGATGTCAATATTCTGCTGTATTCCCTTTTTAGCTCTCAGATATCCTCCACCCACCGGGACAAAAAGATCACTTTCTAAATACTCATGTGCAATATTGCGTGTACTTTTGGGCAAGACAAATGCAATAGAACAGCCAAAGAGTCTATAGCATAATGCCCATAACAAAAGTGAGCTTTCTATATAAAATGTATAAAGCAATTTAAACAGCAAGGTTCGAAAACGATAGATACTAAGATACATGGAGTTAGATATAACCTTATATCCTTCAAAGTCTTTATATTTAGTATCATCATCATAAACCGATACAGTAATGTTTGAACCTGGAAATGCATTATTAAGTTGTCGCAAAAGAACACTTACGATTGCTGCATCGCCTTTATTATCTTTTGTATACGCGTGGGTAAGAAGTATTTTCATTTTTTCTCTCACTATCTTCTAATGTGTTTTCTACGTCCATCGTTTGAGATAGATGGCAAGACTCATCGTTAACAGAAAAGCCCCTAAGACGGCATCCATCAGGACAAGCTCCCAACTGGGGCTATAACCCGACTTGCAGTGATCCAAGCACTATCTTTACAGTTTTTCCAAAAGAGTAAAAAAGTTGTTAGAATTTCTTTCCAACTGCTTTTGACGCAACTTTATATACTCTGCCGTGGTTGTATACATGATCAAGATATAAAACCCGTTGGCTTACCACAGATAAGAAAGATGGCTTCGTAACAACTGCGTTTCTGAGACTAGTCTCTAGTGCCTTTTGCAAAGTCGATTCGATCTGCAATTGCTTTAACTCTGCCAGATTTTCTTCATGAAAAATTGCTACATGTTCTTCGATAGAAAGTTTACTCACAAGGTCTTCATCAATAGTGGGAGAAAATGTTTTTGCCTGGTCCAGTGTGCCCGTAATCTTTAGACTAATCATTGTCCGAAGACATTTATCACATCTGCTACAGTTATATGTACCTCTTACATTCATGTGGCAAACACGCAGATGGGCAAGAGCTACAGGAGACTTAGCAATTTCTCGTTTAACCCTTTCAAGCCGTGTTACATCTGCTCCATCATTGACAAAGGTAAGTTTTTCTGTTCCCCATAAGTGATCGGTTAAAGGATGTGATCCCCAAGGTAGTTCTTCTGATGGAGCGTGACTTGAGGGGATATAGACTTTTCCGAGCTTTCTTCGTAAACAGAGTGCGATAGCTGCTAGACATCCTCCATGAGCATAGCCCCATGCCAAGATGGGGTTAAGCAGCTGGTGAATGTTACTCTTTGCAGTAATCAACTTAATTCCCTCGGTACGTGCAACCTGTTCAACATTCGCAAGTGTTGATTTCCATAAGTCAGTGTTGCGAGGATCAATATCATAGCCATCTACCAACAAGAAGTGGGTTAGCTTGTCTGTTGTATCTTTCTTGTGTTTTAGAAAGGTATAGAAGGAATCTACTCCACCAGAAAAGAAAGTTGCTACAGTAGTAGGATCTTCTTGTATATCTTTCACTATGGTGTCTACTTTGATGGAAATGGGATGCAAACCTATATTCCACTCCAGCATTATCCCCATAATTTGCTGCATGCCATGATAGAGCGCTTCTGAGATGGAACCATGAATAATCAAATCCTCACCTTGTTTCATAGAAGGCATTAGTAACGCAGCCGCAAAAGGACTTGCATCGGAGAAGATATAATCCTCGTCTTTCTTATCAAAACGGAAATAAACCACATCTTCACCAATTCGTCGTATCTTGCATATGGCACTAAGCGTAACAAACTTGTCATCTATAGAGAGTTGAATATTCCTTATTTGCATTATCTTTGATCTCCAATCTTGTAAACTGTTCTAATATGTCATACATCTCCTGTGCCCAGTCACGTATGATCAAACTGTGATCCGACTTTGCTATGGCAAATGGCCTCAAAGAAATTAGCTCCTTTTACTCAAATAGAGACTAATTACTTATAAATATTGTCTTTACCATTACTATAGACAAGATTCTTGTTATCATCTAAGAAAGACTTAGATGAATTGAAAGTTAGTATATCTGCTCCAATGAAAAGTGTTTTATGGGTTGAAACTTGCAGATACACATATGCGTTTTTTCGGATTACTGGTGGAAAAATTTCATTTAGGGCATTCACACCTCCGTAAGTCAATAGTTTGTTCGTACCCGATAAATCAGCCTCTACAGGTTCATCATTGACATTATTCTCTGAGAGCCAGATTATAGCAACAACATCTGATTTATGAACATAATAAGCGTCATAGTATAAACCAGAATTATCCAATGTCATTTGAGGATAGTAATCTCCTGTAAGATGTGAAACAAATCCTGTTAGGTTTAAAAAGAAAATAATTGCTATTATCCCAATAAAAAGCACTTTTTTCTGCTCTTTCGCAAAAAATAATATAGAACAAACGCCTAGCACTATTGGTAGTGAAAGCATAAAAAGAAGCTGTTGAAACATTCGCAGCAATCCATAGTCTACTGCTAGAGTAGGCAGTAGAACTTCAAGAAGCAGAAGAAAAACAGCGCCATAACATAGAAGCAGATATTGTAGATCAAAGGGTTTTTTATTCTTAAGGAATAGAACAGCTAGCAAACCAATGAATACAAAAATTTGCATGAAATCAGCCGAAAGTGACCTCAATTCTGCCTGAATGTCAAATACTGGGACATGGAGAGTAGTTACCAAATTTCCTAATGGTGTTGGTGCAAGTTCATCTTGCGGAATCGGATAGCTGGGATATTTATTAGTTATCGATTTACTATAAAATTGGCTAGTATCTACTTCTCCCGTATTTGCTGATTTTTCTGGTTGAAGAATACTGTTAATATAATCTTGAAGTTGCTGTTCAGGATCCTCTTCTTTAGGAGCAGAAAAGATACTATAGGAGGTATCATTTGACGTAGCATCAGAATCCGACTTCACAAGTATGCTACTGACAACTTCTGATAATACCGATCCAACATGGCTTGATGAATTTGTATATAAATTATTCCAAACATAGGTCATCAAAAAGAGAAGCAATACCAGGGGTAAGCTGAGGAACATTTTACGGTAGTGGGTCTTGGAGGAATGATTAGCCTGAGTTACTGCAGAAAGCACTACTGTATCCTCATTTGCGTACCAAATTGTCCCCTTTTGATCACTACCCATCTTAGAGGAATGATCAGCCTGACCCATTGTAGAAAGCATTACTGTGTCCTCATTTGCATACCAAACTACCCTATCATTCCTCTTTTGACCTCTATCGGTCTTAGGAGAATGATCTATTTGCGGTAGGCTGAGAAACCCTTTAGGGTTGTGGATCTTAGGAGAATGATCAGCCCGAGCTATTTTAGGAAGTACTACTGTGTTCTCACTTGCATACCAATTAGTAAAAGTGTTTTTTAGCGTAATATGAAACTTTGATAACAGCCAAGTAAAAGTGTTTTTCATCAATGGCAAGGAAATTATTAGCGTTAAGACATATACAAATGTTACTAATGCTAATAAAACAAAATTCGTTGAGTAATGAGAAACTACAACACCGAGCGCAAAAATAATGAACAATATCTTTCTTATCGATAAAGAGAGTTTAGAGAGGAGTATCATATATAGCACTAGGCCAAAGAAGATAAAGCCTATCTCCTGTCGATTTAACATAGGCATATCATTGAAAAATGTCGGGAAAGACATAAAAAAGAAAGCGGATAAAAATGCAAATACTGGTATTGTATAATTTCTTATAATGAAAAATACTAATACTGGTGAAATTGCAAATAGGATTTGAAAAATAACTTTATAAACATACATGTCTTGTATGGATAAGAGACTGGTTAGAACTGTCGGCAGGATAGTGATACTAAGGCAGGCGTTATAGGGATCTTGGTAAAACGCCATATTCCAAATGTGATGTGTATTTGTAAGCTGGAATACATAAAATTCTCTTTCAATATCATGCCCTGTTATATACCAGCTGCGGAGAGAAGTGGTAAATAAAGAGGCTACTCCCATGAAAAATATTGCATAGGGATAGAGATCAACGGCTATTTTATCGCGAAATAGCATGATGATGAGGCTATAGGCAGCTATGGACCCGAGTAAGATGAGTGTCAGGATATCACTGCCACCATTATTCAAGACAATTGCTCCCAAAGTGGCAAGCACAGGAAAGAATATGGGCAAGATATATAATACTTTCTCGATATTCGACCGTTTAGGAAGCTGTATTCTAATTTCTAGTTGTTTTGTTCTTACCCAGGCACATACAAAAAGTAGTAACAAAAATACATCAAATCCGCATACAATATTTTGAAATCCCAGCGGATTCTCCACATCAAATAATGGCAAGAGGATATTTAAGAGTAATCCACCCAATTCCAAAAAAGCGATGCTGAGTCCTACGATAAATAAGAGATTTTCCCAAAAAGATAGCTTTTTAATTCGCAAAATTAATGAGATAAGGAAGCCCGGCAATAAAACATAGACACAGAAGGAAATAAGCGTCGTTGTACAGAGAAAATTGACATGTGCAAGCTCAAGCATGCTGGTCAAAAGGACAAATCCCAGTAATAGAGAAAATAGTGTCTTTTTACCGAATGTCATGATTTAATACCCTTATAAACATCTTCTATGGAAGTCAAGACGTTTTCCCATGAATAAAAATGTGCTTTTTGTACCGATAAATTTATCAAATTCTGAAGAGTATCTTTATTTGATAAAATAGCATCTAATACCCTTGCATAGTTTGTAGCAGTCGGATCTTGAATGAGTATACCACACTCGCCGAGGATTTGTCGTATCTCAGGCGAATCGGAAGCTACCACAGGAAGACCAGCTGCTAGCGCTTCAAGCATCGAAAGAGAGACACCTTCTTTCAATGAGGGAAGCACAAATATATCTGCTGATTTGTAAAGTTCAATGAGATCTTCGCCCGTCTTCTTACCGTGCAGCTTCACATTTTTCAGCTTGTACTTCTGAATTAAAGCTTCTATGTTTTCCCTTAATTCCCCTTCGCCCACAATGTCTAAAAAGACATTTGTTTGCATCTGGGAAACGGCTTCGACGAGAAGAGAAAGGTTTTTCTGAGCTACCAATCGGCCAACAAATAACAGATGTGGAACAGTGTTTGCACTGGTTTTCTTCCCGGTGAAATATTTTTCAGCCACACCATTAGGTATCACAACAATAGACTCTAATGGAAGTGCATATTTTGAAGCAATAAGCTTCTTCTGTGGCTCTGATAGACATATTATTTTTGCTGCTGATCTCAAAACCTTCTTGAGAAACAACTTCTTATAGGTCTCGAGTAGGAAGCCTAAGGGGCCAGAAGCGTCTACATCAAGATGGACATGCGCAATATAAGGTATCCCTCTTAACTTAGATATCAAGTACACAATTTCTGGCGAGAATGCCTGTGAAACATGGAGATGTATAAGGGAATGACGCGGTAGAGCAAGAAGCCGAAAAAATAAGCTAAATATAATTGGCGTATGCGCAAATTCAATCGATTTTAAATAATGGACCTGCGATTTAGAGTTAGACACCGCATTCTGGGTATAACCTATGTCAGATGTATATACCAACACGGCATACCCTTTGTCTACAAATCCCTCTGCTATCTGCGCCGCACAATTTTCCATACCACCCAGATGAGGTGGATAATAGGATATTACTTGTACAATTGTAGGGGCGATTAGGGTTGTTTTAGACACGACGCAAACACTCCTTTAGTTAAATCAACACGTGTATCCCAGGTAAATTTTTCTCTGACTTTAGCTTCTCCAGAATGTCCCATACGAGTTGCTAACTCTTTATCTGCCAGTATTTTTGAAATTGCCACCGCTAAGGCGTTGCTATCCTTCGCAGGTACAAGGAATCCATCGATACCATCTCTGATGACTTCAGGAATGCCACCTATATTTGTTCCAACCACTGGAGTTTGACATGCCAATGCCTCAATGAGCACCATGCCGAAGCTTTCCATATGGGCAAGCGAGGGCAGCACGACAAGAGATGCTTTCTGCATCTCTTCAACTAGATCTTTCCCTCTTTTTATACCGACAGAAATAATTCTCTTGTCTGTAAAATCGCCTTTTTCTCCAACAATATATAACTTGATTTCAGGAAGCGCTTTAATGGCATCAAGCAAATAATCGAGGCCTTTCATTTTATGCATGCTTTTAGAGTGGCAAATGAATAAGATGAGATTATTTTCTTTTTTAATGACTGGATTGAGTTTGAATAGAGAAATATCGACTCCTGGGTGAATAACAGTACTTTTAAAAGCATATTTTTTTAAGATAGTATTTCTCACAAAGTTGGATACACAGATTATTTTGGTTGCTTTCCTTACGGTATGGGGGAGAATAAACGTTTCGTACAGAAAAATGATGATATCTGGCAATAACTTATTCTTCCGCATTGTTCCTGAATGATAGGTTAAAACGAAGGGAATGTTTCCAGTGAGAGATGCTGTCAAATCACCGATGAAGGGAACTGGTTGGTGTGAATTGATAATATCGGGTTTTTCTGCACGGATTATTTTTTTAATGGATAGATACCATAATGGATTGATTGGCGTATTTGCAATCCTGAACATAGCGGGTAAACGGTATACTTTTATTCCACAATATTCCTCAATAATTTGTCTTTTATCATCTGGATTTGAGGTCACTACAACCACCTCATATCCAGATACCTGCGTGAGACCCTGTGCAATGTTGAATGCATAGTTTTCTAGCCCACCCGAACGAGGTGGAAAGTATGGTGCAACTAAGAGTAATTTAACTTTATTATCTTCCATAAGTCACTCTTTCTGGATACTCCTCATCTTCAGACGGAGACATCTGACGCTAATTCCGAATTGTTGATATATTCAACGTCTTCCCGATTTGATATATATTGCAAAACTTCTTCTAAGTTTTTCCATTCGTTGTTCTTATCTACTTCCCACGAATGTCCCCATAGATGGAATATGCCTCCAGATTCCATGACTTGATCAAAAAAGTACCGAGCAAGTTTTTGCCATTTTATTGTTCGATATTTCGGTAATTGCAGCATATCTGACAGATGAGTATATACATGAACTGTAGTAGGTAATGCACTGTTCTCACTCGAAGCTACAATTGAAAAACGCTTTGTTGTTCTGGCCATTACAAAACCTAAATCATGCATAGCCCTTTGAACTTGTTCGGTATAAGCTCCATAGGGATAGGCAAACGCTTTGAGCTTCTTCCCTACTATTGATTCTAAAATTTCCTTTCCAGCCTTGATATCATCGACAGCATAATCCAAAGAAACTTGAGCCAAATTGGGATGATGAAGGGTATGTCCTCCAATCTCAAAATTTTCGCTGAGAGATTGAATTTCTTGCTCTGAAAGCAGATCTTTTTTGGAGAATTCCCTATTTGCAGGAGAGACATAAAATGTTGCTGGAATGTGATACTTTTGAAGTAAGTGTGCTAATTTTAAATCTAGCTTATGTCCATCATCCCAACTAGTCGTTACGATTTTTTTCATTGTTCCCTCGCTGATTTGCTACTACTCACCAAAACTTCTTCATGGACACTCACTTCTAGAGCTTCTACATAGGTGTCTAGAGAAGTTGGCTCCTCTTTTGACATCGCCTTCGAGAGGAACTCTGTTGTGTATATATCTTCAACTCTTCGAGCCAAATTATTCCAGTCATACTGTTGAAGAAACGATGTGTACCTTGTAGGGTCTGGCTTCATTGCCATATATACGTCAATTGCGTGCGCTAGATTTTCTTTTGATAAAGATACTGCCTTTCCGTTTAGTCCTTCCTTAATCAAGTATCTGGCAGCATTTTGATGATAATCAGTTGTTATAACCGGAAGTCCACATCCGTTTGCTTCCAAAACAACAATACCAAATCCTTCTCGGGTGGACGGAAAGGCAAAGACACGCGATGATTTCATCAACGCATATAATTGATTGTGGTCTTCGATATGTTCAATGAATTCAACGTTTTCAAGCAGATCATTCTTTTGAGCAAGTTTGATTAAGTTATTTCTCTCAGGACCCCTACCCACAATAATACACTTTATCTTGGGATACTTTGTCTTCAGTAGGGTTATGCTCTGTATCAATACATCGACATTCTTATTAGATAATAACCTGCCGACAAAAACAATATCTGAGCATGTAGTTGCTGGTACAACACCTTCAAGCTCAGCAATTGAAACACCATTAGGGACAACCGTAATTTTGTGCTGGGGAACCTTTAGCTTGGTTGTCAGTTCTCTGGCTGTATGTTCGGATACTGCTGTAAATTTGTCAGGAAGCATTGAGGTAATTTTTTCAATCAAGCCTGCTAATACTCCTGATGGACCCATATATTTTATCCAGTATGAAGCCCCCCATACTTCGTTCCAAATCACATGCAGTTTTTTCCTCTTAAGAAGAGCAACTAACTTTGTGCTAAAAAGCACAAAGTGGGGCATATGATCGACATCAATGATATCAAAGTCTTCTTTTACTAATTTAAGGCAATACAACGAGAATAATAAAGCCTCTTTGATAGATCTCCTTTCACCAGCATATAAAGGAAAGTAGGGACTTACTGCTTTTATCTGTACACCCTCCTCTACTCTGATATCTGATCCTTTCCACCATTTCATACAGTAAATTGTAACTTCATGACCTCTTTTAGCGAGTCGTGTGGAAATTTCGTAGATTCTTTTCTCTTTACCACCTTTATTATATGGGTAAATTGCATCAGATACTATTGCTATTTTCAAAATGACTCCCTCTCCTCAAAAAAGAAAAATGTCGGGAAATGCTTAAAATGACTATTACATTTAAGGCATGGTTTAAATGGACTTGACAGTCCAATACCAGAGTCAATGATCCAAATGCCTCCCTAAGATTGCTTGATAACACTACTGGATTTGATGTTGGCAGCTCAAGCTATCAAGTACAAAACCGCCTAAATTGAACCATGACTAACTTCTCAAACCAGTAGTTTCCCGTTCACCCACTGTGTTGAGTAAATCACCAGAATCAGACATAACAACAGGTTTTTTTAGCGCAGAAATATTGAAAGCGATTTGTTGATCATTATTCTTTTTACCAACCGATTCTTTTGGTGGAGGAGACCAGAAAAGATTACGATAAAAGGTATAAAGAATCTTTAATCCATCTTTGATGGATTCGATTTTTGTTTCACCTTCACGGGTACTATAGGTAATTGGCACTGAATAAATAGAATAATTCAGTTTAACCAATTTAGAGATCATTTCCATTTCGATACTAAACCCATCTGATTTTAAATGATCTCTCATCTCTACGATCACGTCTCTTCGCCAAGCAAAATAGCCACTTAATACATCAGTGATATTTGCGTTATAAGAAGTTCTTACTAAAAAAGTATATATCCAATTGGCTAAGCGATTTTGAGCTTTGAAGGCATTTTTAGTAACTTTTCCACCAAGTCTGGAACCAACAACTACATCACAAAAGCCACTTGTAATAGGCTCTATAAGTCTCAGCATTTCTCCGGCATCGTAGGTGTTATCTCCATCAAGCATTACGACATATGCTGTATCGCTGTCGATACAATTGAATCCCTTGCGCATTGCTTTGCCTTTGCCTTTCGCAGATTCAAAAATAACGTGCGCTCCTTTGCTCTCTGCGATTTCTCTGGTCCGGTCAGAAGAGTTGTTGTCAATAACAATAACCTTGGCTTCAAATCCATGCTTATCTAATGTGTGATAAGGAATGCTGTCCATTACTTTAGCGATACCTTGTTCCTCATTGTGGCATGGTATCAAGACGGTAATTTTTTCTCTTTTCATTTCGTTATTCTCCTATCCAGAAATCTATTGATTGTTGTTTATTGGTTAATTCAACAACAACCTCTTGGCTTCCAGTCAAATTCATGAGATTGAATTGCTCATTTTTGACATAGTATTGGTTGTTTTTAACCAATACATTCCCGCTATCAACGATGTACCTCGTGCCATTAGCATTCATGGATACATCGTAGGTATATTGGAAATCAGTTGTCTCGAGGTTATGGATGACGAATGCAAAACTTATTACCTGATTACTTGTCACAGAACTTGGCAAATTTGCATTATTGTTGAAATAGAGTTCCGTCAATTTTTCAGGTTTGGGAATGAGATCAAGAGTAACAAGCTCATTATAAACAGATGCTCTATTTAAGCTGAAGAAAATGAGCATCCCTACGACTACTATCACTCCTATCAGTAAAGATGCTAGTTTGAAAAGCTGTTTAATTGTTAGGTGCATCAATTAAAACCTTTCGTAACTATTCAAATCCCCTGACGAAGTCCCTCTACAGGATGGCTCAATTTAGGACACATCCCGCTTGAAGCGGTAGAGCTACCTTCGCACCTTTTATGAACAGCTTTGTTCAAACAAAACCCAGGAATATCGTAGACAGGCAGAGCGAACATAGTAAGCACCTGATGACAGTAAATCCTGCCATCAGTGACAACTATACCTTCCGATATCTTGACGTTTAGATCCAGTTCTTACGAGACTAAGCGGGAAGACACTTGAGCCTTGTTTATTAATAGAAGGCTGTAAATCCTTTTCTAAACTATTTGAAGCCCAATAAGTCTAATCTAAACACCAATAACGTGAGTTCCTTTTCCGGTAACCTAGGTTCTGCCGTTATATCCTCACAAGCGTAGTGACAAGAAGATGATTCCACATGTTCTGACACCATTAGGAAATTAGTACCATTGGTTCATTACATCCAAGTGTAAGACATTGCTCAGTAAAAAGTTCTCACCTCTCTTTAAACTAGAGATTTTCTAAGCCCTAGTGCTGTAACCAGTTGTCCAGTCACTAGTCCTCAGGCATCACTCAAACATGCGTAAGAATTGTACAGCTCGCGTAGCAGAAAATTGTTATATCCCAATTCACCTATGTCCGTGGGAAAGGATACATTGCTAGGTTACATAAGTCAAGATTAAAAAGGTTACGATTCAGGGCTCGTAAATGTCTTTTTAGCAACCAGACTAGCCTGATTAGGAACCCAACAGGGGCTATATTTCAAGTAAAACATGTATGGACAGGAGTATATAATAGCTGGGCACGCTCTTGCCAGACGAAATGCTGTTCCCCAAGTCGTAGAATTCACAAATGCTGAGTTACGATTTCTTAACCATACTTTATGCGTAATTAATCTGTTAATTTGCATTAATTCCAACTACTTTGGAAAAGGGCTTGCCAAGAAGGGATAATCCTTGCAAAACAAGTCCGATCAAAGCAAGTGGTGGAGTGCATGAGCAGGTCGAAAGCTTCCTGACCCGAACCATCCATGACCCGACCCATGCGGGTAGAACCCCACTAAGTGTGTATGAACCAGATAGTAGGGCTCTACTAACAACATGACACGAATGCTATAATCATTTCTATAGAGTGCACCAAGGGAAGCTTAATCCGTCTAGTTGCGGGTGTTTTCCGATTCAAAAGTAGCCGTCAGTGCAGAACTATCATCCTACCAAGCTCAAATCACAGGCTTAGTGAGACGTTGCTATTGTACTAACGGAAATGTTTGTCTGGTACAAGCACAAAAGTATCAAGTTCGTTTGAACCATGCGTTACAAAACAAAGGAGTGTGAATATTTAATGCTTACTTTACTCTCCAGTCCTATCTGGCAAACTATAGGAGCTTTTTTAGCCATTGGCACAGCCGTGAGTGTCTTATTCTTTTATAACTCACAGAGAAGTACCAAGCAGAAAATAACTATCGGTTTTCTTCTAGTTCTTCCTCTTATCATTTCTGCCTCTCAACAGCAACAGCCAACACTCGCAGCAACCCCAAGTACAAGTAACCATGGGATAGTTGGTATCAGCCCTGGTTCTGGCTTTGAGGATCCTTTTGGAAATATGAGTAGTAGTCAACAGCAAGCAGTCATTAACCAGATGAAGAGTGACGGGGTACAATGGTTGCGTCTCGATTATGACAACAACTCTTCCTATGATTACCAATTTATAAAAGATGCTGAAGCTGCTGGAATTAACGTTGATGCCTTGTTAGAAGATTTTAGTGCAACGCCAGCAGAATTTTCCAGCTTTAGCACAGAAGCGGTTAATACTCTTGAACCTCTGGGTGTTCACACCTACGAGATTCTTAACGAAGTTAATCTCTATACACCCACAATTACCGCAGCTAACTATGTGCCGATACTTAAAGCTGCCTATACCGCTATTAAAAGCGCTGATCCCTCCTCAACAGTGTTGATGTCGGGACTTGGTCCGGGACCGGGCAGTCAAGAGCCTTACACGTATCTTCAAGCTATGTATGCAGCTGGTGCTCAAGGATACTTCGATGCAGCTAACCTACATCCTTATAGTTTTCCAGACATGCCCGCTCCAGCAGCGGCACCTGATTGCCAAAACTACAATGCTTTTTGCTACGACTTACCAGCTATGTATACTGTCATGGAACAAAATGGCGACGGCAATAAAAAGATTTGGCTGACGGAATTCGGCTGTCCAACAGGTACCGATGACGGTAAGCCTGCAAGCTGTACAGATGCGACATTGGCACAACAAATAACCCAGGCGTTCAATCAAGCAAACGCCTGGGAGTGGGCAGGACCTCTCTTCCTGTTTAGCTGGCAGGATAACACTGAAGATGGTGATTTCGGGTTGTATGATGCTAACGGTTCTCCAAAAACCGCCGCGCTATCCGCTTTTAAGCAAGCAGCTTCTTTACCATCTGTAGCTGCAGCACCTATGCCAACAGCAATACAAGCGCCAATAGTGAATACTCCTTTAGCAACCACCGTTTTTGTCTTTATGACTCCATGTGCACATGGAGTTAGTCATTGCGGCTGACGGCATAG
>Ga0193729_1000139_pt1 | contig 34146 bp, 27 predicted proteins | sample U1c2metaG_FD_143036 | JGI IMG/M metagenome (GOLD analysis project Ga0193729, IMG submission 143036) | Soil microbial communities from a riparian zone of the East river system, Colorado, United States - U1c2 | ecosystem: Environmental > Terrestrial > Soil > Riparian zone | place: USA: East River...
ACCGGGGAGATTCTTGACGTGCCGGGCGTTGACCAGCAGCAGTTCGAAGTCGTCCTCCAGGATTGCCCAGAGGGGCTTCCAGTAGACGCTGGTGGCCTCCATCGCCACGTGCGTCACGCGGTGCGCGGCCAGCCAGTCGCGCAGCACCAAAAGCCCGCCGACCGTGGTGGAGAACTCGCGGACCTCCGGACTGCGCGCGCCATCGGCACTCGGCACGCGCACGCACGCGGTGACCTGCGCCTTGTGCACATCCAGCGCCGCCGGGCGCTGCACGATCACATCCATCTCGAACCTCCTGAACTCGAAATGACGACAGCTATCGTCGCCCGCCAAGAGCCTCCGAAACAGACGAGTCTAAAGAGCGTGCTCAAGGCAACAGTCCCGGGATCCGGGGGAGGCCCCCACGCCAAGCTAACCACGGGCTCACAGGCACCATAGGGAACGCGGCGTTCAGCGGACAACGCCCAGATCATCACCCATTTTCACCCGCCGCGGGTCGCCGCGCCGGCGAGGGGAGCTAACCTGCATCGCCGTGAAGGCGGTGATCCTAGCCGGCGGCTTCGGCTCGCGACTCAGCGAGGAGACCGCTGTGCGCCCAAAGCCGATGGTCGAGATCGGCGGCAAGCCAATGCTGTGGCACATCATGAAGATCTACGCCGCGCACGGGATCGACGAGTTCGTGATCTGCCTCGGCTACAAGGGCTATCTGATCAAGGAGTACTTCGCCAACTACTACCTGCACACGTGCGACGTGTCGTTCGATTTGGCAGACGGAAAGATGGAGGTCCATCGCTCCGAGACCGAGCCTTGGAGGGTCACACTGATCGACACGGGCGAGCAGACGATGACCGGGGGGCGACTCGAACGTGCGCTGCCGTACGTCGGCGAGGACGATTTCTGCTTCACCTATGGCGATGGCGTTGCGGACGTCGACATCACGGCGCTCGTCGCGTTCCATCGCGAGCAGGGAACCAGCGCGACCGTCACAGCCGTGCAGCCCCCGGGCCGCTTCGGCGCGATGGACGTTGCCGGTGCCCGCGTACAGGAGTTCGAGGAGAAGCCGCGAGGGGACGGCGGCTGGACGAACGGCGGCTTCTTCGTGCTCTCGCCCGACGTCGGCCGCTACTTGGAAGGCGGACAGACGGTCTGGGAGCAGAGCCCGATGCGCTCGCTGGCGCGCGACGGCGAGCTCGCCTGCTATCGCCACGAGGGGTTCTGGCAGGCAATGGACACGCTACGCGACCGTAACCACCTGGAGGAGCTGTGGAGCTCGGGCGAGCCTCCGTGGCGGACTTGGACCTAGTGCACCCGTGACCTCCTCGCCGCAGGCCGATCCGGCCAACGTGAAGCCGGACTTCTGGCGCGATCGTCGCGTTCTCTTGACAGGCCATACGGGCTTCAAGGGCGCTTGGCTGGCGCTTTGGCTGCAATCGCTCGGCGCTCGCGTGACGGGCTTCGCGGTTGATATCCCGAGCGAGCCTTCGCTGTATGAGCTGGCGCGCGTCGGCGAGGGCATGGAGAGCATCGAGGGCGATGTGCGCGACCCCGAGGCGGTCGCGGCGGCGATCGCGGCGGCCGAGCCCGAGATCGTCGTGCACATGGCGGCCCAGTCGCTCGTTCGCCGCTCGTTCGCAGCGCCGCAGGAGACGTACGCGACCAACGTGATGGGGACGGTCAACGTCCTCGACGCCGTGCGTCTGAAGGGGAGTGATGTGCGCGTGGTCGTCAACGTGACGTCGGACAAGTGCTATGAGAACCGCGAGTGGGAGTGGGGCTATCGCGAGGATGAGCCGATGGGCGGCTATGACCCCTATTCGAGCTCGAAGGGCTGTGCGGAGCTGGTTACGACTGCGTTCCGGCGAACATTCTTCTCCGAGCCCGACGGCGCCCGCCTCGCATCGGCCCGCGCCGGCAACGTGATCGGCGGCGGCGACTGGGGCGAGGACCGTCTTCTCCCGGACATCATGCGCGCAGCGCTGGCCGGCGAGCAGTTGCGCGTTCGCAATCCCAACTCGATCCGCCCGTGGCAGCACGTCCTCAATCCGCTGAGCGGCTACCTGGTGCTGGCGCAGGCCCTGTGGGACTCGCCCGAGCACGCGACCGGCTGGAACTTTGGACCGGTCGAAGAGGACGCGCGTCCCGTTGGCTCGATCGTGGAGCGCGTGAGCGCGCTCTGGCCCGATGAGCTCCGCTGGAGGCTCGATGAGGGTCCGCATCCGCATGAGGCGCGTTACCTGAAGCTCGACTCCTCCCGCGCTCGCGTGCGGCTGGGGTGGCTTCCGCTGCTGGGGCTCGACAGGGCCCTGGAGGCGACGGTGGGGTGGTATCGCGAACTGCGCGAGGGCGCCGACATGCGCGCCGTGACGCTCGGTCAGATCGAGGCGCTCCAATGCTCCCCGGCGGCGCCATGACCCAGACGGCCTGTCGCTTCTGCTCGGCTCCAGTCGATGCTGTGTTCGCCGATCTTGGAATGTCCCCGCTGGCGAACTCCTACCTGCCGCCAGAGCGGGCGAACAGCATGGAGCCCTTCTATCCGTTGCGCGCGCTCGTTTGTGGAAAATGCTTTCTCGTGCAGCTGGAGGAGTTCGAGACGCCCGAGCGGATCTTCTCCGACTATGCCTACTTCTCCTCATACTCCTCGAGCTGGCTCGAGCACAGCCGTCACTACTCCGGGCAGATGATCGAGCGTCTCGGTCTTACGGAAGCGAGCCATGTCGTGGAGATCGCCTCCAATGACGGCTACCTGTTGCAGTTCTTCCACGACCGCAAGATCCCTGTGCTGGGTATCGAGCCCGCGGCGAACGTGGCCAAGGTGGCGCTGCAGAAGGGCATCCCGACGCTGGTCGAGTTCTTCGGGGAGGAGACGGCGCGCTCGCTGGCAAGCGAATCTGCAGCCGACCTGCTGCTGGGAAACAACGTGCTCGCGCACGTCCCCGACATCAACGACTTCGTGGGCGGCATGAAGATCCTGCTCAAGCCAGGCGGCGTGATCACGATGGAGTTCCCGCACCTGATGCGCCTGATCGAGGAAAACCAGTGGGACACGATCTACCACGAGCATTTCTCCTACTTCTCGTTTCTCACGGTCAGCGCCGTGTTCGAGGGGCACGGATTGCGGCTGTTCGACGTCGAGGAGCTCCGTACGCACGGCGGATCTCTGCGCATCTACGGCTGCCACGCCGACGATGCGGAGAAGCCCGAAAGCGAGGCGGCCCAAGAGCTGCGCGAGCGCGAGCGCGCGGCTGGCTACGAGCGGCTCGATACATACCTCGGATACGGGCGTCGCGTCGAGGCCGACAAGCGCCAGATACTCAGCTTCCTGATCGACCTAAAGCAGCAGGGCCTGCGCGTCGTCGGCTACGGGGCTCCCGCGAAGGGCAACACGCTGCTCAACTACTGCGGCGTGCGTCGGGACTTCATCGACTACACATGCGATTTGAATCCGCACAAGCAGGGCCACTTCCTGCCGGGCAGCCACATCCCGATTCGCTCACCCGACGCGATCCGCGAGGACAAGCCCGACGTGGTGCTGATCCTTCCCTGGAACCTCAAGGATGAGATCGTCGAGCAGCTCGATTTCATTCGCGAATGGGGTGGGCGTTTCGCCGCCCGCACGCCGGAGTTGACGCTTCTCTGATGCGGTTCATCGAGACGCCGCTGAAGGGAGCGTGGGTCATCGATCTCAATCTGCTCGGCGACGAGCGCGGCTGGTTCGCGCGAACCTTCGACGCCGAGGAGTTCGCCGCTCGCGGCCTGAACCCGTCGGTGGCGCAATGCAACGCCTCCTTCAACGCGCGGCGCGGGACGCTGCGTGGGATGCACTACCAGGCAGAGCCTCATGGCGAGTCGAAGCTCGTGCGCTGCGTGCGCGGTTCGATCTTCGACGTGGCCGTCGACCTGCGCGCCGGCTCGCCGACTCACCGTCGCTGGCACGGCGTGGAGCTGAGCGCCGAGAATCGCCTGGCCTTCTACATCCCGCCCGGCCTCGCGCACGGTTTTCAGACGCTCGCGGACGACTCCGAAGTGTTCTACCAGATGGGCTACCTCTACGTTCCCGAGGCGGCCCGCGGCGTGCGCTGGGACGACCCGGCGTTCGCGATCGACTGGCCCGCGCCGCCGCCTGAGGGACGCACGATCTCGGAGCGCGACGCGCGCTTCCCGGACTTTGAGGCCTAGGTCCGCTCGGATGCCGAATGGGCCGGCGTGAAGGACAGCGATGCAGATCGACCGTGCCGGCTCTGCGGCGCTCCATCGGCGCCCGCCTTCGTCGTCGGCGATCGCAACCGGGGTCTTGGGCCCGGGCGCTTCGAGTACCGGACCTGCTCGGCCTGCTCGGCGATCTTCATCGTCGAGCCCCCGGCCGATCTCGGGCGTTACTACGCGCCCGATGGTTACGGTTCGGCCGACGAGCAGATCTCGCCGGAGCTCGAGAAGCGCGAGCGGGCCAAGGTCGAGCTGCTTCGGCCGTTCGTGCCCCGCGGGCGGATGGTCGAGATAGGCCCTGGTCCGGGACTCTTTACACGGGTCGCAAAGGCCGACGGTTTTCAGGTCACCGCCATCGAGATGGATGGCAACTACTGTCGCCACCTTGAGGATGTGCTCGGCGTAAGCGTGATCCAAAGCGATGCTCCCTCGGACGTGCTCCCGACCTTGCCGCCGAGCGACGCGATCGTCATGTGGCATGCCGTCGAGCATCTCTCGGACCCCTGGGCCGTCCTCGAGAGCTGTGCCGAGAACCTGCGTGTCGGCGGCGTGCTCGCGATCTCGACCCCGAATCCGCAGTCGCTCCAGTTCCGACTGCTGCGGTCGCGCTGGGTGCACCTCGATGCGCCACGACACCTCCAGCTGATTCCTCTCGACACGCTGAAGCGCCGCCTGCTCGAGCGCGGCCTGCGAGTGGTCGAGACGACCACCACGGACCCCGTTGGCAAAGAGCTCAACCTGATGGGATGGGAGCGAGCGCTGCGGAGCGGATCGAGTCGAACGCCTACACGTCTCAGCGAGCTAGGCGGGATCGTCCTGACCGTCGTCGCTAGAGGGATAGAACGTCGCGGGCTCGCAGGCGCCACCTACACAGCCCTGTTCGTGCGCGCGGAACCCGGCGGGCGGGACGCGAGCCTCGATCGATGGTCGGCTCGGTGAGTCGATGACGGCGGTGCCCGAGGACCTCGAGGTCGCGGCCGCCGCAGTGGAGGCCGAGGATGTGCTTGCGACGTCCGCCGCCGGCCCCGCCGCCGTGCGCGGCGCAGCGCTACGAACAGGCACGTTTTTGGGAGGCACACTCATCAGCACGGGGGCAGCCGCCTTGCTCTTCCGCCACCTCGGCGACGTGGACACCGGACGCTACGCGGCGGCTGTCTCGCTGAGCGCGATCGTGACTGGCTTCACCGACTTGGGCCTGACCGCCATCGGGATGCGCGAGATGTCCGTGCTGCACGGTGCCCGGCGAGACCAGGTCGCGCGCAACCTGCTCGGCATGCGGCTCGTGCTCACCGTGCTTGGAGTGCTCGTGACCGCCACCTTCGCCTTCCTCGCGTATGGACGTCTACTCGGCCTCGGTGTGCTCATCTCAGGTGCCGGTGTGCTCCTGCAGAACACGCAGAGCACGCTCTCCGTTCCCCTCATGGCAGCACTCAGGTTTGGCTGGATCTCCAGTCTCGATCTGCTTCGCCAGCTCGTGATGGCGGCGCTTGTCGTGATGTTGGTCCTGCTGGGCGCGCACTTGCTGCCGTTCCTCGCCACGGCGGGCATCGCCGCCGGCATCGCTCTGGTACCCACAGTGTTTCTCGTACGGGGGATGATTCCGATCGCCGCGTCGTTCGACCGCCGCGAGTGGAGGGCGATGCTCGCGCCGATCGTGACCTACTCAGCCGCCGCCGCGGCAGGGGTCCTGTATTTCCGCATCGCGATCCTGCTCGTGTCGCTAATCGCCGGGCCCCACGCCCTTGGTTACTACGGCCTGTCGTTCCGCGTCGTCGAGGTGCTCTTCACGGTCCCTGCCACCGTTGTCAGCGCGGCCTTTCCGATCTTCGCCCGCGCCGCCCGCGATGACCCGGCACGACTCCGATACGCGTTGAACCGGGTGTTCGAGGTGTCGCTACTGGCAGGTGTCTGGATGGCGCTGTCGATCGCCGTGGGGGCGTCCTTCGCCGTCGAAGTCGTCGGCGGGAGGGCATTCCTCCCCGCCGTGCCGATCCTAGCGGTGCAGGGGCTCGCGGTCGGCGCGAGCTTCGTCGGCGCCGTCTGGGCCTACGGGATGCTGAGCCTGCACCTCCACCGCTTGATCCTCATGTTTAACATCGGCATGCTCGCCCTCGTCGCCGCTCTCGTCGCAGTGCTCACGGCGCTCGATGGCGCTCAGGGGGCCGCGATCGGCACGGCCGCCGCCGAGATCTGCGGGGCGATCCTTGGAGGCGTGCTACTCGTGCGCGGACGGTCCTACCTCGCGCCAAAGCTCACCGTGGTGCCGAAGGTCGCGATCGCCGCTCTGCTGGGCGCCGCTCCGGCGCTCCTGACCGGCCTGCCAGATGTCGTGAGGGTGATCCTTGCCACGATCGTTTACTTCGCCGCTCTGTTCGTCCTGCGCGCGCTACCGCACGAGCTGCTCGCCCTGGTGCCCGCCCGCCTGCGCGGCACGTCGTGACCGGGACATGTCTCGAGCGGGCCGGAGCTCGCGACGCGCGGCCCTGCGTCGTGCACCTCGCCCGCGCGGCCAACGGTCTCGAGCCCTTCCGCGAGTTCCTCGATTCCTACCGCCGCCACGACCCAGGCAGGAAGCACCGTCTAGTCCTGCTCTTCAAGGGCTTCCCCGACTCGCTGGCGGCCGAGTCGCACCGCCGTCTCGCGGCGGGCCTCGAGTTCGAGGAGCTCTTCGTCCCCGATGACGGATTCGACCTGAGCGCATATCGTCGCTCAGCGGACGCTCTCTCGGGTGGGCGGTACTGCTTCCTGAACTCCCACAGCCGGATCCAGGCTGACGGCTGGCTCGCCCACCTCGACGGCGCGGTGACGCGAGATGGCGTGGGCATCGCCGGAGCCAGCGGTTCGTGGGCAAGCATTCTCTCCTATGCCCTCTTTAGCCTCGGTCTCCCTAGCGCCTACCGGTCGGTGTTCGACGGCCGGCGTGAGACGCTGCGCCAGTTCGACGAGCTGCAGCGGCAGCGCCCGGACGCGGTCAGCAGCCGGCGTCAGCTGCTCAACACGGCCATCGCCCTCGGCCCCCTGATCCTCGGATTCCGGCGATTCCCTGCACACCACCTACGCACGAATGCGTTCGCGATCACCCATGACGTGCTTCTGCGCGTCCTGAACCCGGCAGGTAGGAGCAAGAAAGAAGCGCTCAGCCTGGAGAGCGGGCGCCGCAGCGTCACACACCTGATCGAGCGCACGGGACTGCGGGCCGTCGTGGTCGATCGCTCCGGCACCTTGTACGAGTCAAGCGGTTGGGCCGAGAGCGAGACCTTCTGGCAAGGGGAGCAGGCCGGCCTGCTGGTCGCCGACAACCAGACCGAGCAATATCGTCTCGGCGACGCCGCGCGCAGGGCGCTGCTCTCGAGCTTTGCCTGGGGCGAGGATGCGCGGCCAGGGTGAGCCGGCGAGGCCGTTGTGGCGGCGAAGTCGGCCGATAGCCTTCAGCCGATGCCCTGCAAGCCGCACCAACCGCGTCGCTCTTGACCCGGGTACTAGTCACCGGCGCCTCGGGCTTTCTCGGCCGTCAGGCGCTGCCGCTGCTCCTCGCTCATGGCCACGAGGTGCATGCTCTGGCGCGGCGCCGCCAGACGGCCGGCGCCGACGGGAAGATCGTCTGGCACGAAGCTGATCTGCTCGACGCCGGCGCGTCGGCTGAGCTCGTCCGCGCGATACGTCCGGAACAGCTTCTCCATCTCGCATGGGGCGTCGAGCCCGGGCGCTTTTGGACATCCACCGAGAACGTCCGCTGGGTCGAGGCCTCGCTGGCGCTGATGCGCGCCTTCGTCGCCGCCGACGGGCGGCGCGCCGTGTTCGCCGGCACCTGCGCAGAGTACGAGTGGACATCTAGCGCCGGACCGGCGGACCCCAATGCGGAGCCGCGCGAGTGGCGCATGCGCGAGCGCGCCACACCGATCGTGCCGGCAACGCTCTATGGCGCCTGCAAGCACGCCACGCATCTGGTTGCCGCGAAGCTCGCCGCGCAGTCCGGGGTCCAGCTCGGCTGGGGTCGGGTCTTCTACCTCTACGGCCCCCACGAGCAACAGGCGAGGCTCGTGCCGGCGATCGCCACGTCGCTGCTCAGGGCCGAGCCGACCGATACCTCCAACGGACGCCAGCGGCGCGACTTCATGCACGTCGCCGATGTCGCGGCCGCCTTCGTGGCGCTGCTCGAAAGCGAGGTCGACGGGCCCGTCAATATCGCCACGGGCGAGGCCGTCGAAGTTGGCGAGGTCGTGAGGATGATCGCTACAAACGCTGGGGGAGAGGAGCTTCTGCGCTGGGGTGCGATCGCGCGTTCCCCGTCCGAGCCGGACACGATCGTCGCCGACGTCTCGCGCCTGCGCGACGAGGTCGGATTCGTCGCGCAGATCGGCCTCGCCGACGGGCTCCGCGAGACCGTCGAGTGGTGGCGCCGGCAGCTCGCCGATGTCCCGCCTCCCGGCGCCTCACCGCGATGAAGAGGGTCACTGCTGCAGTCCTGAACTACAACGGGCGGGACTTGCTCGGGGTCATTTTGCCATCGCTCGAGCGGCAGACCTATAGGGACTTCGAGGTGATGGTCGTGGACAACGGGTCCAGCGACAACTCTGTGCGCTACCTTCGCGCCCACTGGCCCCAGATCCGCGTGGTCAGCCTGGGGGCCGAGAACATCGGCGTGGCGGCCGCCCTAAACGTGGCCGTTCGGAAGGCGAAAGGCGAGCTCATCGCGCTGCTCAACAACGACATCGAGCTCGAACCCGGATGGCTGGCAGAGCTGGTGACCGCCGTCGACCGCCATCCAGATGCCGCCACGGTGGCGGGCAAGCTGCTCAACTTCTACCGTCGGGAGGTGATCGATGCTGCCGGTGACATCTTCACGCACAGCGCCACCGCCTTCGGTCGCGGCGGGGGCGAGCGGGATGTCGGCCAGTATGGAAGGGAAGAGGAGGTGTTCGCGCCGACGGCCGGGGCCGCTCTGTACCGCGCAAGCGCACTGGCCGACGTCGGATCGTTCGACGAGTCCTTCTTCGCCTACTTCGAGGACGTCGACTGGGGCCTACGGGCGCAGCTGTTGGGACACCGAAGCTGGTATGTGCCGAGCGCAGTCGGCTACCACATGGGCAGCGAGACGACTCGACCCACAGTCAACACCCGCTACTACGAGCTGCAGCATCGCAACACGCTCGCCCTGCTCGTCAAGGACGTGCCGCTGCCGTTCATGCTGCGCAACGCCCACCACATCGTCGCTCACCACGTGCTCGCGCTCGCCTACAGCGCACGCGCCGGCCTGCTCGCGCCGCACCTGCGGGGTTTCGCGTGCGCGCTCCGCGCGTCTCCGGGCTGGCTGAGGGAGCGCAGACGGATCCAACGCACGCGCCGCGTTGGCCCCACCGAGTTCGATCGCTTTGTCACCAGCCGCCGGCGCGCCGGCGGCGCTCGAGGTGTCGGCGATGGCTGACAGAGCGATCGACCCCCAGCAGACGCCGCGGCTGACGGTGGTGCTCACGAACTACAACGGCCGCGGCCTGCTCGAAACGATGCTCCCGTCGCTCGCCCGCCAGTCCTACCGCGACTTCGCGATCGTCGTCGTCGACGATGGCTCGAGCGATGGATCCGTCTCTTACCTACGCGAGCGTTGGCCCGACGTCGACGTGATCGAGCTGCCGGGCAACGGAGGCGTCACAGCCGCAATGGATGTCGGCCTGCGGGCCCCCTCCAGCGAGCTCGTCGCCCTGTTCAACAACGACATGGAGCTCGACCCGAATTGCCTGGCAGCGCTCGTCGCCGCGCTCGATAGCCACCCAGAGGCGGGATCCGCCACGCCCAAGATGCTCGACTTCAGCGATCGCCGGCGGATCGATGGCGCGGGCGATCTGCTCAGCTGGCGCGGAGGCGGTGCGAGGCGTGGACATGGAGAGCGCGACAGCGGGCAATACGACGTGCCGTGCGAGATCTTCGCGGCGTGTGGCGGGGCGGCCATCTATCGCCGCGCCGCAATAGAGACCGTAGGCGGCTTCGATGTCGATTACTTCGCTTACTACGAGGATCTCGACTGGGCGTTTCGCGCACAGCTCTGCGGCTTTCGCTGTCGCTACGTGCCGGGCGCCGTGCTCTATCACCGCGGAAGCGAGACGCTCGGCCGCGGGATCACCGACTTCAACGGCTACCAGCTGTGGCGCAACCCGATCTGGCTGGTTGCGAAGTGCTTCCCCGCGGGCGCGATCGCGCGGCACTTGCCCGCCCTGCTGCGTGGTCAGGCAGGCAACCTCTACGTCGCCGCGAGGGAGCGAAAGCTACGCGTGTGGGCACGCGCGATCCGTGATGCCCTGCGCGGCCTTCCCGGCGCCCTGCGCAAGCGTCGGCTCGTGCAGGGCGCGCGAGTGATCGGCCTCGCGCAGCTCGAGGCCGCCGCGCACACGAGCGAGCCGTGATGGTCGGGCTGGTGCACCTCGTCTGGGCACCGCTGGGGGTGAGTCCTCTGCGGGAGTTTCTGCACTCCTACCACGCGCATCCCGCGGGCACGCAGCACGAACTCGTGATCGCGCTCAACGGAGCCGGTTCGAACGGGCCCGCGAGGAGCTTCTTGCGCGAAGAGCTGCTCGCCGAGCTGACGGAGACCGAGCACCGCTTGATCGTGCTCGAGCAGCCCGTCTTGGACCTGGCGGCGTACGGACTCGCGGCGCGTCAGCTCGAGTGCCGGAACCTATGCTTCCTGAACTCCTACAGCGTGATTCTCGTCGACGGCTGGCTCGGCAAGCTCTCGGCTGCACTCGACGAGCCCGAGGTCGGGCTTGTCGGCGCGAGCGGCAGCTGGGAGAGCCAAGCGGAGTGGATGCGCGGCAGCAGCAGTCATTGGATCCACCAGCTCGCCTCCCTGCGCCCCGTGCGACGCGACTACCCGCGCTTTCCCAACCCCCACATCCGCACGAGCGCGTTCATGGTCGCTCGCGACAATTTCCTCGAGCTCGGCCCCGAGAGCGTTCGCGACAAGCGATCTGCGTATCTCCTCGAGAGCGGCCGGAAGAGCATCTCCCGTCGGGTTTGGGAGAGGGACCTGCGCGCCCTCGTGGTAGATCGCAATGGCCGGTCGTACGACGTTCCCGACTGGCCCGCCAGTCGTACTTTTAGGATCGGTGAGCAGGAGGGTCTCCTGATCGCGGACAACCAGACGCGCGATTATGAAACCGCCTCCTCGCGCCGGCGCCGGCGCCTCTCCCGCGACACCTGGGGAGCGCGGAGCGACGATCGCTCCGGCTAGGCGGGACGCCTGTAGGCGCCGCGGCGCAGAGCCATGGACTCACGCAGCGAGATGGACCGGTCGATCGCCGCGTCGGGAGGCCTCCTTCCCGCGGGCGCTGCGCCAACCTGCCAGGCGTCCCTGCAGTGCTGCGAGATCATGGCAAAGCACGAGATCGCCGACCACGACGATCGCCTCCGTGAGGAGCGTTCGTGGGGCAAAGCGGCTTCTCAGCACCCCGTAACGGCGCAGCAGGTAACCGCGGCTGAACCCGGCCATGCGGCGCTGCTCGGCTGAGCGATGTCCGAAGGTCGCGGAGCCGAGATGCACGCCGACCGCCTCCGGCGCGCAGGCGGTCTCCCATCCAGCCGCCCGCAGCCTCCAGGCGACGTCGAGTATCTCCATGTATGCACGGATCGATTCATCCAGTCCGCCCACCTGCTGCCATGCGGTGCGCCGGTATGCCGCCGCCGTGCCCTCGGGCCCGGTCACGACTGGAGAGCGATCGCGCACGCGCTCGGGGCCAAGTCCCTGAAGGCGTGGGAAGCCGGCGAGAGTGACGTCGGTACTCACGCCCACGCTGTCAATCCGATGCTCACCGGGCGCTAGCAGGACAGCGGCGACCGAGCCGACGCTGAGATGGCGATCCAGGGGCGCGGTAAGGCGCTCCAGGCAATCTGGGCGCAGCTCGACGTCGTTGTTGAGCAGAACGACGTATTCGCCGTTACCGGCGGCGACGCCGACATTGACCGCGTGGGTGAACGGATGGTTGCGATCAAGCTCAACGACGCTCACGTTCGACTGCACACGGCGCAGCGCCTGCCGCGTTTCATCGGTGGAGCCGTTGTCGACCACGATCACGCGGTGCGGAACGGTCTGCACCGCCAGGTGGGCGAGGCAGCTCGAGGTGAGGTCCCAGCGGTTGTAAGCAGGCACGACGACGTCGATCGAGGCGGCCACGGCGGTCCATCCTAGTGAGCAGCGACCGTACGCTCGGTTGCGGAGCTAGCCTTGCGCGACTTGAGCGGAGTCCAACCCCATATCGGCCTGAACCTGATCTTCCTCGTCCCCGGCGAGACCGGGGGGATGGAGATCGCCGCACGCGAGCTGATCCCCGCGCTGCTCGACGAGGCGCCCGCCGGGATGCGTTTCACGGCGTTCATCAATCGCGAGGCGGCCGCCGCCGGCGGCCCCTGGGAGGGGGTGCTTCCGGCGGTGACGGTGCCTGTGAACGCGCGCAGCCGCGTGCAATGGGTGCTTGGTGAGCAGGCGCTGCTTCCGCGGCTGGCCGCAAATGCCGGCGTGGATCTTGTGCACAGCCTCGCTTCGACAGCTCCGTTGCGAGGCCGTTTTCGCCGAGTGGTGACGATCCACGATCTGATCTACGCGCGTTTTCCAGAAGCGCACTCGCGCCTCCGGGAGCTGGGAATGGGCGTGCTCGTGCCGCGGGCGGCGCGGCACTCCGATCGGGTGATCGCCGATTCGCAGAGCACCCGGAACGACCTGATGGAGCTGCTCGGTATCGCTGCGCGGCGTATCGATGTGGTGCCGCTTGGCCTCGGCAGCGTGCAGCGTGCGGCGCCCCTAGCGCCGGGCGAGACGCGCGCGCGCTTTGACCTCGGCGAACGTCGTCTCGTTCTTTGCCTGTCCGCTAAGCGGCCGCACAAGAACCTGCTCGCGTTGATCGACGCGCTCGCGTTGATCCCCTCCCAGGACCGCCCCGTGCTCGTCCTTCCCGGCTATCCGACCCCGCATGAGGTCGAGCTGCGCGAACGCGCACAAGCCCTGCGCGTCGAGCGTGACGTGCGCTTCCCGGCATGGGTGTCGGCCGAGGAGCTGGAGGGATTGTGGGCGCTCGCGCGCGCGTTCGTGTTTCCGTCGCTCTACGAGGGCTTCGGTTTGCCGGTACTCGAGGCGATGGCCCGCGGCGTGCCAGTCGCCTGTTCAAATACGTCATCGCTGCCTGAGGTGGCGGGCGACGCCGCGTTGTTGTTTGACCCGCTCCGCAGGTCGGACATTGCAGCGGCGTTGGCTCGACTACTGGACGATCAGCGGCTGCGCGAGCGCCTGAGCACGCTCGGCAGAGCGCGCGCGGAGCTGTTCACTTGGCAGCGTGCCGCGCGCTTGACGCTGCAGAGCTACACCCGGACGCTCGGGCTTCACGGTGCGTCGAACGCGTTCGAGTCCGAAGGGGCGCGAGGTGCCCCGCCGGTGGTATAGCCCTCCAGAACCGCCCGAAGCGAGGACTCGAGCGACAGCTGCCCAGCATTCTGCACGAACCAAGCCGCGGTGCGCTCGCGCAGCGCAAGGCCGGCCCCGTGGACGCGGACGATCGCCTCGGCCACCGCCTGTGGGTCCGAGCGTGGAGCGATGGTGCCGTTGACGCCCTCCTCGATCAGCTCCGTGGCCGCGTTGTCCTCGCCTGCCACAACGATGCTCGGCGTGCCCCGCGCGGCCGCCTCGACGACGACCATGCCGTAGCCCTCGCGCCGCGAGGGCAGCAGCATGCACATGGCCGCGCGCATCTCGGCGTCGACCGTCTTGGCGTCGGCGAAGCCCGGGGCTGAGACGACCTCATCCAGCCCATGCTCGGAGATAGCCTGCTCTAGCGCTGCACGCTCGGGACCATCGCCGAGAAACTCGCCTCGCAGCCCCTCGATTCGCGTGGCGGCGAGCGCGATCGCGGCGACCCCCAGCGTCGCCTGCTTCTCAGCGATCAAGCGTCCGGCGAACAGCACGAGCGGGTCGGTCGGTCTTGAGAAAACCGGCTCGGCCGTCCCGGCGTACAACCCGCGAAGGACCGTCACCGAGCCCCGCAGGCCCGCCTTGCGCAGACGCACGGCGTGCAGCTCGGAGAAACAGAACGCGCGCTGCGGCACGCGGGCGCAGAGGCGCTGCACGACCGCGCCCACACGTCCGCCGAGACCACCGAGGTAGTCACGCCAGTAGGACGGGCTCCAGACCTCGAACCAATCAACCTCGAGCTCGTAGCCCTTCGCGCCGCGCAATAGAGCGGCCGACAGCAGCGAGAAATACGGGAACGCGCACGCGTGCACCACGTCGTAGCGGCGTCCGTGGCGCAGCAGGTGCAGCAGGACCCCAAGCCCAAATACGAGCGGGGGCAGGATCCGCCGTCGTCCACCGGGCGTGTACAGCGCCATGCGCGGCCCTGCCGTCACCACGGCTACGCGCTTATCCAGATCGACCCGCTCGCCGCGGTCCCACTGGCGTAGCGTCACGTAGGTGACGTCGTGCCCCTCGGACGCGAGCCGCTCCGCGAGGTTGCGATACCAGCGCTCGCCGCCCCCGATCGTATATGGGAACAGGCAGTCATAGACGATGCAAATACGCATAGCGGGTAGCATCATCCGCGAATCCGCCACTTTCCGTCCGCCCGCGCGTTATAAACGCGTGACCCCGTGCACTGCGGAACGGAGGCGTTGAGACACCGCTCATGAGCACAGCTGTCCAGACAAAGCCCCCCGTTCACGCGGACGTCGAGGGTCGTTTGATCCCACTCGTATCGGTCGTGATCCCCTGCCTCAACGAGGCCGAGAACATCGAGAGCTGCGTGACTGCGGCGCGCGAGGCACTGGCGCGAATGGGTGCCCCGGGCGAGGTGGTCGTGGCCGACAACGACTCCAAGGACGATTCGGCGCTGCTCGCCGAGCGGGCTGGCGCGCGGGTCGTCGTCGAGCGCAGACGCGGCTATGGCAGCGCCTACCTGGCCGGTTTCGCCGCATCGCGAGGTCGCTACATCGTGATGGCGGACGCCGACCTGACCTACGACTTCAACGAGATCCCGCGCTTCGTGGCGGCGCTCGAAGAGGGCGCCGAGATGGTGATCGGCGATCGTATGGACAACATCCAACCCGGCGCGATGCCGTGGCTGCACCGTTACGTCGGCAACCCGATACTGACCGGGCTCTTGAACCTGTTCTTCCGCACTGGCATCAACGACGCTCACTGCGGCATGCGCGCGCTGCGAAGCGACGTGCTGCCACGCCTCGACCTTCGGACGACCGGCATGGAGTTTGCCTCGGAGATGGTCATCAGGGCCTCGAAGGAGAACCTGAAGATCGCCGAGTTCCCGATCGAATACCACCCGCGCGGCGGGGAGAGCAAGCTGTCAAGCTTCCGCGACGGCTGGCGCCATCTGCGCTTCCTGCTCGTCCACAGCCCCAACCATCTGTTCATCGTCCCCGGCGCGATGCTCGCGGGATTCGGGACGCTGATCGTCGTCGTTGTCGGCTCTGGTCTTGACTTCTTCGGCCGGGCGTGGGGATTGCATGCCCTGATCGGCGGGGCGCTGCTGATGATCATCGGCACACAGGTGCTTGCTCTCGGTCTCTGCGCGCACGCCTACGGCACGTATTTCATGGGCGAGCAGGATCCATGGTTCGACCGCATGCGGGCACGCTTTCGGCTCGAGCACGGCCTTCTGCTCGGTGGGGTCTTCACGCTCATCGGTCTCGTGATGGCAGCAGTGATAGTGGCGAGCTGGATCTCGCACGGGTTCGGCTCGCTCGCGTACGAGCGCCTGGCGGTCGTCGCCGCTTCGCTGCTGATCGTAGGGATCCAGATCTTCTTCTCGTCGTTCCTGCTGTCGATCCTGGGCCTGCGCCGCAATTCATAAGCCGACCAGAGCGCTGTAGTGCGTTACGACCTGATGGCCGTGATCGGCGTGCTCGTCGTGATGTGGGCGATCAGCCTTGGATGTGGCTTGGCGCTCGAGCGTGTCCTGCGCGTGCGCCTGAGCAACGGTTTGCTGCTGCCGCTTGGGCTGTGCGTGTCACTCGTGCTGATCCTTCCCGGGTATGCGGCCGGCGCCGGCGATGGCCTGGCGATCGCGTTGCTCCTTGCGATCGCGCTCGCCGGCCTCGTCCTCGCTCAGGGCGGGCTGCGCGCGCGCCTGAACCCGGGCTGGCCCGGCGTCGCCGGGCTGGCGGTCTACGTCCTGTACCTGCTGCCGGTGATTGTCCACGGCCACTGGACGTGGTCCGGCTACGACTTCGTCAACGATTCGTCGTTTGAGATGCTCTTGGCCGAGCACGTCAAGGGCTTCGGCGCCGCGCTGGGGAACATCCCCGAGACGAGCGAGCGCGAGTTCCTGAAGTCGTACCTCGGCAGCGGCTATCCGCTCGGCACACAGGCGCTGCTCGGGACCTTCAGCGGGTTGACCGACACGCCCGTGGCGGTGATGTATCAGGGCTTCATCGCCGGCCTGGCCGCCTCCTGCGCGGTCGCGCTGTCGACGGTCACGGCGCGGCTGCTGGGCGGGTGGCGCGCAGCAGCAGCCGCGTTCGTCGCGATCTCCGCCAACCTCACCTACCAGTACGCGCTGCAGGGCGGAATCAAGGAGATCGGCCTGCTCGCGACCCTGTGCGCCACGGTGGCCTTTGCATGCGAGGCGATCACGCTTCGCCGCCCCTACGTCGGCGCCGTGCTCGTGGCGGTCGGAGCCGCTGCGGCACTGGCGACATATAACGCCGTGGCGGCTCCGTTCCTCGGCGCGTTCGTGCTGTTCCTGGCGCTGGCCATGCTGCTTGGCCTTCGGATTCGGCTCAGCCGGCTGTGGGTGGGGCCCGCGCTGGCCGGTGCGGCGCTGACCGCTGTGCTGGCGATCCCGGCGTTGACGACGCTGAAAACCTTCTTCAGCGTTGCCCAGACCAGCCAAGGGGCTACAGGGGTTGGCGCAACCCAATTCGGTCAGTTGCTGCGGCCACTGCCCCTCAGCCAGATCAGCGGAGTGTGGCTCGCGGGCGAATACCGACTGCCGGTACTACCCCAACCGGCCGCCGCACTCACGGTGATCGCGACCGTAGCGATCCTTGCGCTGGCCATACCCGGCGTGTTATGGGCGCTCCGCCGTAGGCAGATAGGCTCACTGGTGCTGCTCGGCGTCGTCGGGCTGGTACTGCTGATCGTCTACCCCCAGGTCAGTCCCTACGCGCAGGGCAAGCTGATCGCAATCGGCGGACCGGCCGTTGTGCTGGGCGCGCTTGTCGGGGTGGCGAGCGTCCGCGGGCGCCTCGCCCCGTCCACGCTTGTCCTGGGCGGCGCGCTCGCGGTTGCCGTCTTGGCTTCAGACCTGCTTGCCTACAGCCACGACCGGGTCGCTCCCACGAGTCGCATTGAAGCGATCCGGCAGACAGGCGATCGCTTCAGGGGGCAAGGCCCAGTTCTCTGGAACGAGTTCGAGGAGTACGCCAAGTACTTCGCCCGCGCCGCGAAGATCAGCGTTCCCTTCGAGGCGCTCACGCCGCAACAGGTCCAGCTTCGCAAACCGACCTACTTCTACGGCCACTACTTCGATCTGGACGAAGAGGCCCTGCCCTTTGTCGAGACCTACCCGATCATCGTTACGCGACGCTCCCCTGCGGCCAGCCGCCCGCCCTCCAATTACCGGCTCGTGTACGAGAACACGTACTACCTTGGCTGGCGCCGGACGTCCCGACCGCAGGTTCTCGGCCACCTACCCGAGCAGCAGCCCTACGCCCCGTCGGCCACCGTGGCATGTCCGGCGCTGCAGAAGCTCGTCGCGAAGGCTCCCGCCGCCACCCGGCTGATCGCCGCCGTGCCGCCCGAACTGGCCTTCTTCGAACCGCTCTATTCGCCCGACCGCTCCTTCGCGTGGGGACTTGACCCCGGCCGGCGCGGCGCGGTCCTACCCAACGCGCCTGGGCATGCGAGCGGTGTGCTCAAAGTCAAGGGCGCTGACCGCTATGCGGTCTGGGTCCAAGGTGACTTCCCACGCCCGATCGACGTGCGCGTTGACGGGCGAATCGTCGGGTCGGTATCCGGCTCCAACACGCCCGGCCAGTGGCTGAAGGCGGCGTCCATCCACCTGAGCCCCGGCTCGCACACGGTCAGCGTGCTGAAGGTCGGCGGCACGAAACACCTCGCTCCCGGAGAATGGGGGGTCGGTGCGATCGGCGCCACAGCGCTGCAGCGGGAAGCGCCGGAGCGCCTTCAGACGTTGCCGATGAAGCGCTGGCGGAGCCTGTGCGGAGCGCGACTCGATTGGGTGGAGCTCGTGCAACCGTGAGGGCCGGAGGCGGAGATCCGCGTGCTTCGTCGTCGGGGCGCACGCTGCGGTTCACGCCCGTGCGATTCGTCCTGGCTGCGGGCCTGCTCGCGATTGCGATCGCCGCCACGGCGATCCTGCTACAGCGCGAACCGCGACGCGCGGGAACCAACCTCACATCCGATGCCGGCTTCGCAATCGCGCTCGGCTCGGGCCAGCGGCTCTGCGAGCCCGGAGAGCTGTTGCCCGGCGATACCGCCGCGCTGAGGCTCTCGGCACTCACGAATGGGCTACCCGGTCCTCGCCTGAACGCGAGCATCAGCTCCCCGACTGGTCTTGTCAGCTCGGGCACCCTCGCGGCTGGCTGGCGCGCGGGAACCGTCAGCATCCCTGTCTCGCGTGTCGCCAACACGGTATCTGGCGCGACCGTCTGCCTCAGCAATCTCGGATCCAGTCGGGTGGCGTTCGCCGGCTCGGTGCCCGACTCCGGCTTCTTCGTCCAGCTTGCCGGCAAGCCGCTCAGCGGACGCCTGCGAATCGAATACATGCGTCCGGGCCGTGAGTCCTGGCTGCAGCTGCTGCCGACGCTCGCGCACCGCTTCTCGTTGGCCAAGTCCGACCTTGTCCGCCACTGGGCGGCCGGCGCCGCATTGGCGCTGATGTTGCTTGCGCTCGTGCTCGCGGCGCGAACGCTGTTGAAGGACGAGCCCCACGCGCGTGAGGATCCCGGTCGGTGAGCGGGGTGCGCCGGCTGCTGTGCAGGGTGCCGAGGGCCGCCTGGCTCTGCGCTCTGGTGGCGCTTGCGAACGGACTCGCGTGGTCGCTGATCGTGCCACCGTTTCAGGTGCCCGACGAGAACGCGCACTATGCCTACGTCCAGCAGGTTGCAGAACGCGGCACCGTCCCACGCCAGATATCCCCGGAGGGACCGCTGTCGCCGCGAGAGGATCAGATGTTGGCTGCGCTGCTTACCTTCGGAGTTGTCGGCCATCGCAACAACCCGGCCCCCGACACCCAGGTTCAGCAGCGGATCATCGACCGTCTAGCCAGGCAGAACCTGAGTGCCCTGGGGAGCGGTGACGCACTCACCGCCACCGCGAATCCGCCCCTCTACTACGCGATGCAGGCGATCCCCTACAGGCTGACGCCGGGTGGCAAGGTGCTGGACAAATTGGAGGCGATGCGGTGCCTCTCGGCACTGATAGGAGCTCTGACGGTACTGCTCGTGTTCATGTTCCTTCGCGAGCTGCTGCCAGATACTCGCTGGGCATGGCCTGCCGGTGCGCTGGTCGTCGCCTTCCAGCCGATGTTCGCCTTCATGTCCGGCGGGGTGAACAACGACGATCTCCTGTATCTCATGTCCGCTGGCGTCCTGTGGGCCATCGCGCGAGCGTTCCATCGTGGCCTGACGCCCGCAAACGGCGCGCTGATAGGCGGCTTGCTGGGTGTCGGGTTGATCTCGAAGCTCACGCTGCTTGGCTTTATTCCTGCTGTGGCGCTCGCCCTAGCCATGCTTGCGCGACGCGCGTGGGCCACGGACCGCAGGGCGGCGTCGCGGGGGATCGCGTTGGCTGCTGGGCTTTCGCTGGGCCCGATCGTGGTGTACTTGCTGATCAATCACTTCGTCTGGAGCCGCACCGCAATCCCGGGTGGTGTTGGCGGCACGCCGGCCGCCACCGGGCGCACTTTCAGCCGCGCCGAAGAGCTCAGCCACATCTGGCAGCTGTTCCTCCCGCGCCTCTGGATGCGCCCCCAGTTCAGTTACGACCCGCTGTGGGAAACCTGGTTCAAGGGGCTGGTGGGCCGGTTTGGCTGGGTGGACTACGACTTCCCCGGATGGGTCTACCAGGTCGCACGAGCGCTTGGCCTGATCGTCTGCGCGCTCGCGGTCGCGGAGCTGGTGAGACGTCGCGACACGCTCAGCCGTCGGCTGGGAGAGCTTGCCGTCTACGCGCTGGCGCTCGGCGGCCTGTGCGTTGCGATCGGCGTCGAGTCCTACCGGTCGTTTGTCACCAATCAGGGGGTCTTCGAGCAGGCGCGGTACCTGTTGCCGTTGCTGTGCCTCTACGCGGCGATCGTCGCGCTCGCCGTGCGCTTCGGCGGCCGACGCTGGGGCCCCGCAATCGGTGCAACTCTCGTCGTCTTGGCGATCGGTCACGACCTGTTTGCACAGGCGATCACTATCTCGCGGTACTACGCATGAGCGTGGTCACCGTGGCGATACCGGTACTCGACGGAGGTGAGCTGCTCGTGCGCACGCTTACCGCGTTGGCGACGCAAACGGTTGAGCATGAGCTGCTGATCTGTGACTCGCGCTCGACCGACGGGTCGGCGGATGTCGCGCGCGCGCACGGAGCTCGCGTGCTCGAGATCGCGCCCGGGCGCTTCAGCCACGGCGGCACGCGAAACCTGCTGATGCAGGAGGCCGAGGGCGCGCACGTGGCGCTGCTCACGCAAGACGCCGAGCCCGCCGATGAACGCTGGCTCGAGCGTCTGCTCGGCGGCTTCGCGCTGGCCGACGACGTGGCGATCGTCTGCGGTCCCTACCGGCCGCGGCCTAACGCGGCATTCCCCGTGCGCGTGGAACTAGAGAGGTGGTTCGCATCGCTCTCGCCCGATGGCGAGGCCACGGTGGAGCGCCTGGGGCCGCAAGAGCGCTCACTGCCCGCGCGCGAGTTGATCGGCCGGCGCGGCTTCTTCACCGACGCGAACGCCTGCGTGGCTCGATCCGCGTGGGCGCAGGTGCCGTTTCGCGAGGTTCCATATGCAGAGGATCGCGTGCTGGCGATCGACATGCTGCGCGCAGGCTACGCCAAGGCATTCGTTGCCGAGGCCGCGGTGTTGCACTCGCACGACTACACGACCTCGCAGCAGCTGCGCCGTTCGTTCGACGAGTGGAGAGGGCTGCGCGAGGTGTATGGGTGGCGAGAGCCGGCCAGCCCCGCCCACCTTTCCCGCCAGTTGCGTGGAGAGCTCAGCGCGGCGCGGCGTGAGCCCTCGATCAGAGGCGCCTCGCTGGCGAGGAGACGCGCTACCCTGCTCGCCGTGAGTCGCCACCACCTGGCGCGGCTCGCTGGTGCTGTGCTCGGCTCGCGGGCCGGGCTGTTCCCTGCGATCGCTCGACGCGAGCTCTCGCTTGAGCGCCGCGGGAGCTTCGCTCCGCTCGATCTTGATATGCCCGCCAATCGTCAGCTCAACCAGGACCCGAAAAGTTGAGCCGAGGCGACGACACCCGACAGCAGCGACCGTCAATCGACGAACCCGAGTCGATCGCTTCAAGCGCGCTCGACGGAACCTTCAGCGGCCCGCTCGCAGGCATCCGCCGACGTATCTACCTGACCCAGCGATATCTCGGGTGGCGCACGCTCCTATTCCGCATCGTCACGTTTCCGCTGCGCTGCACGCCTCTCAAGCGATACATGCGCTTGCGCTCGACCGGCAGCGATGACGCCTATCGCCGTGCGGTGGCCTGGTATGGCGAGCACGGGGAAGCTGTCGACATCGTGATCCCCAGCTTCCGCGACGCGGAGCGCGTGGAGGTGCTCGTCAAGAGCATCCTGGCGACGGTGCCGAAGGAGCGCGTGCGGATCATCGTGGCCGACGACGCCAGTGGCCCCGAGCACCTCGCGACCTTGCGCGCGATCGCGGGCGTCGAGGTCATCGAGGGCGACGAGAACCGGGGCTTCGCGGCTAACGTCAACCGCGGCCTGCTCGCGACGCGCCCTGACCGCGATGTTGTGCTGCTGAACTCCGACATGGAGGCGCGTGCCGGCTGGCTCGCGTGCTTGCAGTACGCCGCCTCGCAGGAGCCGGACATCGGGATCGTCGGGGCCCGGCTGCTGTACCCCGACGGTCGCATCCAGTTCGCGGGAACCGTGCGCAACCTCGGCGCACCGGAGTGGTTCGACCACCGTTATCGCTTCAAGCCTGGGGACTGGGGACCGGCCGGACTCGCGAGCCCCGCGCTCGCGGTGACCGGGGCGTGCATGTACGTCCGGCGCGAGGTGATCGAGCGGGTCGGCTTGCTCGACGAGCGCTACCCGATGGCCTACGAGGACGTGGACTGGTGCCTGCGCGCCTGGCAGGCGGGCTTCCGCGTCCTGTACTTCCCGGCGGCCAGCCTCTACCACCACGAGTCGGTCACGCGCGGCATCGACGTGGGCGAGCGCGAGCGCCGGTCTCAGCGTCACTTCTGGGAGCGGTGGGGCGAGTTCTTCGACGCTCGCAACGTGCGCAACGCTGATGGCAGGCTGCGGGTCGCGTACGTAACCGAGGGCACCGGCATCGGGGGAGGGCACCGGGACGTCTTCGAGCACCTCAATCGCCTGTCCGACCGCGGCCATGAGGTTTCGCTGTACACGCTGGGCGAGCCGCCCGACTGGTTCGAGCTGCGTGCACCCGTCCACAGCTTCGAGTACTACGACGAACTCGTAGAGGCGCTCGCCGAGCTCGATGCGATCAAGGTAGCGACGTGGTGGAACACCGCCGCGCCCGTCTGGCATGCGAGCGTGCTGCGCGGCATTCCCGTGTACTTCGTGCAGGACATCGAGACGTCGTATTACCCCGACGACGAGCGCACGCGCCACGCGGTCATCGACTCATATCGCCCCGAGTTCCGCTACATGACGATTTCCTCGTGGAACCGAGAGCGCCTGCGTGAGCTCGGCCTCGACGCCGAGCTGATCCCTCCGGGGATCGATCTCAACACTTTCCGGCCCCTGCACGAGGTCGACCGACGCACCGACATGGTGCTGGCGCTCGGCCGGTCCAACCCGCTGAAGAACTTCCCCCTGACGGTCGACGCGTGGCGGGCGCTCGAGGAGCACCCGGAGGTAGGCGCGCGCCCGGAGCTGTGCCTGTTCGGGATCGAGCCTGAGCTTGCGAGTGACCCCGGCATGCGTCACGTCGAGTCGCCCAGCGACGCCGGAGTCAACGAGCTGTTTAACGAGGCCACGGTGTTTGTCCAGACCTCCACGCATGAGGGCTTCTGCCTACCGCCGCTCGAGGCGATGGCGACCGGCGGGGCGGTGGTGTGCACCGATGCGCACGGGAATCGCGACTTCTGCGTCGACGGTGAGAATTGCCTGATGCCCGAGCCGGACCGCGAATCGGTGTCCGCTGCGCTCGCGCGCGTCCTCGCGGATCCGGCGCTGCGCGAGCGATTGGGTCGTGCTGGACGGGCGACGGCCGGGGACTGTTCGTGGGGGCGACGGATCGACGCGCTGGAGGTATTCCTGGAAGATGTGGCTCGTCCGAGCCGCATGGTGCTCGACCCAGGTGCGACCCGCGCAGGACAGCAAACGGTTGGTGAGCATGGTCCAATCTAGAGAACGATCGTGAAGGCCGAATTCGTGGGGCAGCTGCGGTGCCCGGCGTGTGGGAGCGAAAAGGTGCTCGAGCTGTGCCTGGAAGCGAGCGATGATCGCGAGGTGAGGGACGGCCTATTGCGTTGCAGAGCATGCAAGACGGAGTTCGCCGTGCGCCGCGGCGTCCCGGAGCTGCTTCATGACCCCCCACAGCACGTCCTGGCGGAGGCGGCTGGGCTGGAGCGCTTCGCAGAGCAGATGCGTCAGGAGGGCTGGGGGCGGGAGATGGTCCGCCGCCTACCCGATCTCGAGCACGGCTATTGGTATGTGCAGGCGCGCTCGATGCATCAGCTGCTGACGACGGTTCCCTTCGAGCCCGGGCAGAGCATCCTCGACGTGGGCTCGAACACGTGTTGGGCAACCAACCACTTCGCCGAACGCGGTCTGCGAGCGATCGCGATGGACATCGCCACGGCTGAGCTCCAGGGGCTATACACGGCAGACTGGTTCCTCGACGATGGACAGGTCTTCTTCGAGCGCGTGCTCGGATCGATGGATGCGATCCCGCTCGCCTCGAGCTCTGTCGACTACGTCTACTGCTGCCAGGTGCTCCATCACAACGACTCGGCGGGCCTGCGCCGCACATTCGCCGAGATCTTTCGTGTCCTGCGGCCCGGGGGAAGGCTGCTGATGGTCAACGAGACGCTCAAGACGCTGCGCGATCCTCACGGCGTGCACGACGAGGGCGTCGAGCAGTACGAGGGCTATGAGCACGCACACTGGGCGCTCCGCTATCGCGCAGAGGCCATGCGCGCGGGGTTCTTAACAGTGGTCACCGAGCCGCACTACCTCGCGTTCTTCGGCGACGCCGAGCTCAAGCCGAAGGCAGGTAGCTCGGGGATCGCTTCACTCGGCCGGCGGCTTGGGTTCGCGTTGCGGAAGATCGGGATAGCCAGACGCCTGTATCTGGCGTGGCTGAACCTGGTCTCGGGAGGTGTGTCGATGAATATGATCGCCACCAAGCCGTTGCGCCATGTCGGCCGACACGAAGGGCTGTCGGTGGGAGAGCGCGCGTTGCGAAGACTCGCTGCTGGAGCGCGACTGCCGATCGACCGCTGGCGTGGTCACGCGCCCGGGCGCCTTCCGCGAACTCCCGAGCAGGCAGCCGCTGCGATCGGCCGAGCACCCGGCTCTCGCGAGGGTTAGAGATTCTCGGCGACGAGCGGCGCGGTGTGGTTGAACACCCAGAAGCCGAGAGCGAACACGGCCGCGACGATCGCGAGCGGCTCCAGCAGCGCGGCCCAGCTCCCAAGGGCCTGACCGGCGCTGAGCGTGCCATGCGTGATTATTGCGTGACGAAACTGCTGAAAGACCACGGCTAGCGGGTTGAGCATGTACAGGTGAAGCAGCGTCGCGCTGAACTTTTCCTTCACGGTCTCAACAGAGATGATCACCGGCGAGGCGTAGAAGAGGATCTGGCTTGTGACCTCCCAGATCGGCTGTATGTCGCGGAGGCTCACGAACAGCGCTGACAGCAGCATCGCAATGCCGGTGGAGAATGCCGCGAGCATGAGGATGATCAGCGGGAGCTCCAACCAGCTGAGCATCGGGTGCACCCCTTCGGCAATGGCGAAGCCGAGTACGACAATCAAATTCAGTGCCAGGTTGAACATTGCGAGCAGCACGACAGAAAGCGGGATGACCATTCGGGGAAACTGGATCTTGCGGACGAGATTCTCACGGTCGACTACGCTTCGCACCGCTCCCGCAGTCGCTTCGGCGAAGAACGTGAACAACACGATCGAACCGAGCAACTGGGCGCCGTAGTGCTGTTGCCCGGGCGTGTTCTCGTTGTTAACGTGCGCGACCTTCGTGAAGAAGACGTACAGCACCCCAAACAACAGCAGTGGCCGAACGAGTTGCCACAGATAGCCGAGCGCCGAGCCGAAGAAGCGCAGCTTGAACTCGTTGCGGGCGATGTTGTAGGTGAGATGCCAGAAACGCGACCAGTCATCGGTCAGCGCCCGCGGGCCGCGGATCGGACGTCCGAGCCCCTCATAGGGGACGGCCTCGGAGCTCATGCCTTGACCTGCTCGGAGACGATCGGTCTCCTGCTAACGCTCACGTCGACCGGGATGTCCACGAGACCCCCGAGCGCCTCCGGCCCTGTCACCACGAACGAGAACGCGCCCTCGAAGCGGTCCATCAGATCAAGGCCCGTGCCACGATGGGCCAGCGTCAGCAGTGGGCTGTAGCGGCCCGGGGCGAACACGTTCTCAAACGAGAACGCGAAAAGCACCTCCTGGCCGGCTATGAATCGCCCGCTGCGCTCATTCTCGCGCGCCGTCGTCGCGACAAGGACCGCGACGTGGTCTTCATTGAGCACATAGAGGCTGGCTACCGGGTCTTCGACGTCGACCGCAAATGCGACGAGCGCCTTGATCGTCATCGATCGACCTTGAGGCAGCGAGGACTGGCGCTCACCGTCTTGGTCCTCGACCCACGCCTCGACGGTCCGCGCCTCGCCGTCGCCCGCCCGTCCGGTGCCACGGCGTCCAGCAGCGTCGGGATCGCGCCCGAAATTGATCTCCAAGTACCGGTCTGCCACTTCGTGCGGGTCGCCGATGTGGACCGCCGATCCCCGCTCGAGGAGCATCGCGCGATGACAGAACCGGTTGAGCGTCCCCATGTCGTGGGTCACGAACACGATTGTACGGCCGGCGTCGCGCATGCTGTTGAACACGTCGAAGCACTTCTGTTGAAAGGCTGCGTCGCCCACCGCGAGCACCTCATCCACCTGAATTGCGACGGAGAACGCCAGCCGCACGTGCATGCCCGAGGAGTAGTTCTTGAGCTTGAGCTCCTCGAACTCGCGCAGCTCGGCGAAGTCGATCACCTCGTCGTAGCGGGCGCGTGCCTCCCGCGGCGAGAGACCCATCATGATCCCGTTGAGAACCACGTTGTCGCGCGCGGCCAGGTCCTGGTTGAACCCGACACCGAGCTCGATGAAGGGCGAGAGGCGCCCGTTCATCCAGATGCGACCGGAGTCGACGCCATAGATCCCCGCGAGACACTTCAACAGCGTGCTCTTGCCGCTACCGTTGCGTCCAGCGATGCCAAAGAACTCCCCGGGTCGCACGTCGAAGGAGATGTCCTCTAGCGCCTTGAACGTCTGATGTCGAGTCTTGCGCAGGGGGTGAAGCGCGCGCTCCTTGAGCGTGTGCGAGCGCTCCTCGGGTACGTGAAAGGTCTTGGTAACCGATTCGGCGACGATCGGCGGCGGCGTACTGCTATCGGCGGGCGGCTGCATCCGCGAAGGGTACCGTGGGCCGCGGCCTCGACCAGGCGCATGTCGCCCACGAAACCTCGACGACGGCGCTTATCGGCGGAGGGTCCCGCGGGCTTTCGTGGCCGCCCTGCGCGCCAGTAGGCCAACCAAGCCGACGGTCTTTGGCTCCGGCAAGCCGAGCTGTGCCAGCGATCGCGGATCGGGAGAACTCGCGTCCTCGGCTCGTCGCACGTCGATCGTGGTTTGTGCGCTGAACGGCGCGCACGCATGCGCGACTGCTCGAAGCTTGAGCCCCATGACCATCTCCGCGAGATCGAAGTCGAGGACCGTCGTCATCCATCTGCCGCGTCGTCCGAGATCGCGGCAGAACACCTCGCGGCGCGCGTGCGGCCGCGTGTGGCCTTCGCTGACGATCTCGATCGACAGCACGGGCAGCTCGGTCGTGGCGCCCGGTGACGCCACGCGATCGCCTCGGTGACTCGCCGGTTCGGGAGTCGAGAGCGTCACGCTGCCGGGTCCCAGCACGCGCTGACTTTCGATGAGGAAGTCCGCGATGTCTTCGGCCCAGAGGTGCTCGATCACCTGGCCGCCAAAGACCATGTCCACCGAGCCGCTTGGCACTGGCGCGATGTCGCCGAGGGTACGCCTCAGCCACTCCACGTTGTCGGGCAGATTGTCCGGCTTGTCCATGAACGCCTCGACGCCCACACGCCGGTCGACTGCACCCGGATAGTTCCCCTCGAACCACCGGAAGTACCAACTGGCCGACGCACCTCCGTGCAGGATCCTCGTCGACTCCCCCGGCAAACGCCGCAGCTCAGCGGTGCGCAGCTCGTGCAGCCGGCTGGAAAAGTCGAGCACGTCGGCCTGCTGGGCTGTGTCCATTTTCGAACAGTACCGACAATCACGCGCGCCGGTGGACGCGCTGATCAGGCAAGACCCAGTGCCGTCACATACGCGTCGGCAACATGCGAGAAGCTGCGAGAGCTGGCGTGTGCCGTCGCCGCGTCGCTTATGCTCCGGCGTGCTTCCCGATCGCCGAGCAACCGCTCGAGGCGCTCGGCCAGCTCCGTGGGAGCAGCATCCACCTCGATCAGCGACACCGCGTCCCGCGGCAGCTCTCCCGCCCAGCCAAGATCCGTTGCGACCGTCGGAAGTCCCGCGGCCAAGCAGTCCGCCACAGCGGCCGAAGCCTCTCCGTTCGACAGTGTGCGGAGCTGGACTGCGAGATCCGCGTCACGAAGGAGGAACGCGTATTGCTCGGCCGGGAGATGCCCAGGGATCTCGATGTTCGCCTCGGGAGCAACCTCGCGCGCGAAGTCACGCCAACGCATTAGCTCGCCATCTGGGGCAGGTCCTGCGATCACGAGACGCAGCTGCGGCCAATGCTCCACCAGCGAGCCTACGGCGACGATAAGTTGGGCGAGCCCCTTCACCTCGCTGAGCACGCCGACGCTAGCGATCAGAGGCGTGGCGCCGACATCGGTACAGGTCCGCCAGCCGCCATTGCCCGTTGGCATACCGAAGGGCAGGATCATGGTCGGCGTCTGGCGGTCGAGCACGCCTCGATCGAGTTCGAGCACGTCGAGCGCGTGGCGCGAGTGGACGTAGATCTCCTCTGCGTACTCCTGAATCTCGCGCGTCATGTAGATACCGAGCGCGGACTGCTGGTGCCAGTTCGGCGCAGTTCCTTGCGCGACCGCCGAAGGTAGCCGAGGCCCATAGAGCGCCTCGATCCGCTCAGCCAGGCGTCCGGCCGGATCCTCGGGCCGCTCCACTCCGGCGAACCATCCGTAGAACCCGGTAAGGCGCACGTCATGAGCGACGACTGCACCGGGGCGCTCTCGCATTAGCTCATAGACGTGGCGATGAAAGCTGGAATTACCCATGCAGTAAAGGATGCGATCAGGTTGGCGCAGGCCCTCCGCAACACGAAAAGAGTCCGCAGGGACGAGCCGCACCCCCTCCTCCTGTGGCGGCGCATAATGCTCGGGCGATTCGCTCACGACGACGTCAACGTCGATCGTTCTTCCCAACTCTCGGGCGAGCCGCAGGTTGTAATTCGCGATGCCCGAGCGTTCCGGTGGCCACGGAGTCACCAAGGCGATCCGGGGGCGCCGGCGGGTGATGCGCGACGATCCTTCCTCGAGCACGCGCTCGTAGGCGTCCAACGACCGCTCGGCCACGCGATCCCAGGTGTACGCGGACACGCGGCGAGACGAACGCTCGGCCAATGCAGCCAGCAAGGGAGCAGACTTGAGCACGTGCGAGATCGTCGCGGCGATCGCCGCAGGATCGTAGGGATCGAACGTCGCGTCAAAGTCGCCGAGGATCTCCTCCGCAGTCGCGGTGTTGCTGGCTGCCACGGGCGCCCCGCACGACATCGCCTCAAGGATCGGGAGGCCGGAGCCCTCGTAGATCGAGGCGAAGACAAACAGATGACACGAGTGATAGAGCGCCCCCAGGTCTTCGTCGCTGACATAACCAGTGATCACCACGCGACCCTCCTCGATGCCGGAGCGGGCCGCCCAAGCCCTCAGGATCTCCGTCTCCGACGGCAGCATCCGGCAGGCGATCACCAGCTGGTGGGAGGCGCGTTCCTGCGGCGTCAACAGGCCGTAGGCAATGATGAGTCGCTCGAGATTCTTGCGAAACTCGAAGCCGGCCACGTACAGCATGAAGCCCGGTCGGATCGACGGCAGATGCTCATCGAGCAGCTTCCACGCCTCAGTCGGCGAGTCGAACATGCTCGCGAACCTCTCAGTCGCGCCGGCGTCGATCACCGTCACTCGCTCAGGCGGCAGGTCCAAGCGCTCGATCGCATCGTCGGCAGTGGTCCTCGAGATCGCGAGCACGTGGTCGGCTTGCCGTATCAGCCCCGCGCGTGCCTCGTAGCGGGTCCGGATAACCGGATGCCTCAGGTAGTGGTCCGGAAAGACGAGCGGGATCAGGTCGTACAGCGTGAGCACTGTCCGGACGCTCGACCGTCGCGCCCACTGCGGCCACAGTTCGTCGATGGTGCGCTGGAGCTCGAACGGGCTCATCACGTGATATATCGCCGGCAGGCGATCCGGGCGGCGCGCGACACGCTGGTCGCCGCTGGCCCATCCGAGTAGCTCTCTTCCGAGCAGCCAGTCCATGTTCCCGGTGAGCGGCAGGCGGGGATTGAGTAGCACTGAATGCAACGCCTGCGGTCGGTTCCGATACAGCGCGCGAGCGTGCTCGACCACGTAGCGTGCGATACCGCGGTCCTGATGTTCCGGGCTCTGGGCTCCCTGAGCGTCGAGGCACACTGCTCTCGGGGGGATGCTCATACGGGCGTGGCAGGCTCTGCGATCAACATTACGACCGCGGGTTCCTCGTCTTGCGCAGCCCCCACGCCTGTGCCGATCGGCGTCCACGTCAGGCCGTCGACACGCGCGACGACCCGTCGGTCGATCACCGTCCAGCCGGCCAGCAGATCCGCGAGCGTCTCGTCATCGTACGTCCGCTCGAGCGCGGTGACGCCCGCCTCTCCGTATGGGGTTGTGAGCACCATGAAGCCGTCGTCGGCGAGCAGGCGACGGACCCGCTCGATCGCCCCTCGGTCGGCGCTCTTCCCGACGACAGGCTCACCGTATGCGCCCAGCCCGATGTGCTCGACCGTAGAGATCGCAAACGCCGCGTCGAACTGCTGCCCTTCTGACTCCCAGTCCTCAAAGCGCCCGACTACCGTTGCAAGGTTTGGATGCGTATAGGGCAGCGGGTGCAGATCGACGGAAGTCACTTGGTAGCCGAGCGATGCGACCGCGAGCGAGAAGGTGCTCTCCGCGCTACCGATCTCGAGAATCCGAGCTGGAGGCTTCAGACGGGCGAGCGCGCCGAAGGCGTACGGCATCTCAACAATGCGCTCGTTTACTCCAGCGATGCGGCCTGTGCCTTCACTCAGCTCGACCGTCACCGGCGGGTTGAACCACAGTCCGGCCTGCGCGGCGAAGCCTTCGTGACCGGCCGCCCGGTTGACGAGATTCGCCACGGCCCCGTCCAGCTGGTCGAGCGGGGCATCGGCAGAGCGGTTCATGCGCTCGACGTAGTCCTCATCGCTCCGCTCATCGATCCGGGCGAAGGTTCGCTCCTCGTGCTCGTCGATATTGAGGCGCAGCGCGTCGAGCGCCTGCTGAAGGCGTCTCGTCTCCACGCCGACATATGTATTCGCCTCGGTCGCCGTGGTCGCGTAGGCGCCGAGCTCGCGTGTCAGCTCGGTGAGCGTTTCATGGATCTCCGAGACAGATGTACCGACGTCTGCGACGCGCCGGTTTATGTCCGCCACGCGACCATCCAGTGGGCGTGTGACGGGGCGAAGCAGCCGACGGCTGAGACGTCGCGAGGGCGGCTGTGACATCCCGGCAGCCTAGCGGGGGTACCCGATCTCCGAAGCGCTGCGCTACTGCTACGGTCGACGAATTGCCCGCATCACGCGAAAGCCGCCGCGTAGGGTCCCGAATAGGAGCCTGTGGAAGATCGGCCGAGCAGCTACCGCGAGGAGCGCGTGCTGGTCGGAGCGCGACAGTAGCGCGCGCGGGCCGACCAGGGCCTGGGCGTCCTCACCGAGATCGTCGCTCAGCTCGCGGACGCGGACCGAAAGCTGTTTCACGCTGAGATCAAGCCGCACGATCTCGCGCTCGCGCTCGAGCGCCTGCCAGGGATCCTCCGAGGACGCGCGATACGGCGCCGCGACCGCTTTGTGGTAGGCCGCCACGGTTGCGCTGGCACAGTCGGCCCAGCGCAAGGCTTGGGCAGACTGCAGGAGGCCATCGATATGACGACGCCGCTCGTCGCCCTCATGCGTCAGCGGGAAGGCGAGCTCGGCGGAGCGCGCCGGATCCCAGGGGATGAGCGTTGCCAGATCGCGATCGAGCAGCTCGCTCAATGAGCTCTGTGCTGCGAACAGGCAGGGAACCCCGGAGGCCGCTGCCTCGAATGGCACGAGCCCGAAACCCTCGTGCACCGTGGGGTAGATGACGGCGGTCGCCCGGTGCATCAACCACAGCCGTTCTCCCTCGGAGACCGTTGCAAGGTCGATCACCAGTGCGGGTGGAATCGAACGACGATCGCGCACCGCGCGCTCCTCGGGGCGGGACGATCCGTCCTGGACGTGCGGGCCGGCGAAGACCAATAGGCCGGGCCAGTCGTGGCGGCGGCGGAGTTCGTCGAGAACGGCCAGCGCGAACGGTCGGTTCTTGTGCTGGTAGTCAGCGCCAATGCACAGGAGAAACGGGCTGCTGTGTAGCGACGCAGCAGCAGTCGGAGGTCCGCGCTCGCTTTCCGCGATGCCTCCCTCGCGCCACTCGTCGAGGTCGACTCCCAGATGGGCGACCGACGAGCGCGACGGCTCGACTAGGTCCTCCCGCGCGGCATCGCGGAGCGCATGGCGAGAGAAGAAAAGCACGTGGTCGGCCGCCGCAAGAGCCGCTCGGGTGGTCCGCAAGAAGCGTTGCCAGAGATCGAACGATGGAAAGTAGTTGGGGTTGTGGTAGGCGATCAGGTCGTGATGCGTGATCACCATGCGCCGACCAAGGGGCCTCAGCAACACAAGGTCATCCGAGGAGAAGACCTGCTGGGGACGATGGACTATGTGCGAGGGGTCGGGACGCTCCAGCGCCTGCTCGTAGGTGAGAAGATCGATCTCCCCCGGGAGAGCGCGCAGTCGCGCGCTCGTCGCCGGTGCCAGGTCTGGCGCAACGAGTACGCGTAGCCGCACCTGCCCGGTGCCCGCCAACGATTCGAGCAGGTGCAGCAGGTAGACCTGCGTACCGCCCACCTGCGGACCGAGCGCCCGCGCATCCAGCGTCACGCTGAGTGGCTCCAGCGCCACGCTTGCGAGCGCGAGGCTACGCTCGACGGCCCGCCCCTCGGGCTGGTCGATCGCCTCCATGAGCGCAGCGTGCCTGAACCGCAGCTTGTGCTCGTCCTCGTCCTGTAGCTGGATCGTGGGCGCCGAAACGAGGAGGTCGTCGACGAGCAGGTTCCCGAGGCCGCGCTCTCGTGCGCGCAGCGCGAAGTCGAGGATCGCGGCGTAGCTCGCATGGAACGTCTCATCGAGGGGCCCGACGAGATCGAACGCTGAACGGAGTACGTAGACGCACGTGGGTGCGACGGCGGCGATGCGCGGGTGGATACGCGCGCTCGCTTCCGCCACGGCCGCAGCGGAGCTCCCCTCATGGCCAAACGTGGCAACCGAACCGCCCCCAAGCGATAGCCGCTGGTCTTTTTCCAGCGCGAGGGCTGAGCGGTGTAGACTGCTGGCGGTGGCGGAGGTCGACTCCTCCACAACTGTCTCGCGTAGCCGCTCGAGCCAGAACTCGGGGAGGCGCGCGCCAGGGAAGACGAGCGCGAGGTCCGCGCCAGGCCAGCGAGCCGCCGCTTGGTTTGTCAGGTGCGCAAGCGTCGCCTCGCGCTGGATGTCGATTGGGACGATCTGCGCTCGCATACCTGTCGAGTCGGGAACTTTGAACGCCTGCCCGCCCTTAGTCGCGCCTATCGCGATGAAGTCCGCAAGCGGGTGGTCGGGCGGGTTCGCGAGCGAGCCGGGCTCCAGCTCCGCAGGTGCGAGCCAGCACACGACGAGCTTCGGCGACTTGCTGCCGGAGGAGCTCTCGGTCGCGCCATTCTCGTCAGCCACGCTCGTCACCGCTTGGGCAGCATACGCGCAGCGCACTGCGTTGTCGTTCGGTGAACAGCGCTAGATGAGCATCTATGATGCCGCTCTTGCCGCCGAGCCCGGAGCCCGTGCTGATCGTCGACGCGAAGGCGGACGCCGATTGGCTGACGAAGACCTCTGCTGCCCTTCGATATGCGGGCGCCGTGGTCGTCACAGGCGTGCTGGATGACGCGTCCATCCAACGTACGCGCGCCGGCATGTACGAGACGCAGACGCGGATTCGCGCGGACGTCGGCCGAGAGCGGCTCGTGCGCGCTGGCGAGATCGGCGTGCTCAGGCTCATGCCTCGATATGACCCATTTTTCCTGAAGCTGCTCGAGCTTCCCGAGCTGCTCGCGGTCGTTGACTGGACCGTCTCCGAGACAGCGATTCTGCATCTGCAGAACGGGTTCATCCTCCCACCACAGGAGCCCTCTG